>Ga0209755_10000082_pt1 | contig 168302 bp, 171 predicted proteins | sample TergutCo191P1_FD_187301 | JGI IMG/M metagenome (GOLD analysis project Ga0209755, IMG submission 187301) | Cornitermes sp. P1 segment gut microbial communities from Petit-Saut dam, French Guiana - Co191P1 (SPAdes) (version 2) | ecosystem: Host-associated > Arthropoda: Insects > Digestive... | reverse complement strand
ATAGCGAGGCGGTCGAATTTCATTCGCTTCCTTTTCTGTACCACATTATTATTTCCCGACATTCACTCTCTCCTCCTCTCTTCTCTTCCCAAATGCTAACGGCAACGCCGCCAACAACAACAACAATATCAATCCCCCTATCATCCCTGTCATCGCCACTGGCCCCAGTCCTCTGTTATCACTCCCAAGGTCATCTCCTCCCATGTCCCAGCCTTCCGCTTGCTCTAACCCTGCTATCGCTAACAATAACTCGTTCACCGCTACTCTCACTTCACTTAGGAACACGTTGTGACACTCTATTACCCTGAAAAACTCTGTCAATGCATCACTGTACGCATCCCAACTCTCTATAGTGAATTGTACGCTGCTTAAACTCGGGTCTATCATCTCTATCACTGACCTCACCTCTATCGCCAATGATATTATCTCACTTATATCTACCCCAAATCCTCTAAACATCAACGCTTGCGCTGCTCCACTTATTTGCCCGTATAAATCCAATAACTCCGCCACGTTCCTGTGCGGCCCGCTTGCCAAATACAACGTCACATCTCTGTGCGCTTCCGCATATGTACTCCATTCGTCACTCCCAAACATGAACGGGAAATGTAATGCCCCTGGCATTGGATGTATCGGATGCAAATACACCTCCAATATCATTGTGTTCAATGCCAACTGGTTATATGCCTGCCTCAATGCCGCCAATTGTGCCGCCACGTCCGCCGCACTCCCAAGACCTGTATTTATCAAGAACGGATGCTCTGGACTCTCTCCCACAAGTCTGTTGTGCTCCCCAAGCAAATTTGTAAATAATGTCTGCGCCGAGTCGCGTGCCGCCAACAAGTTCGTAAATGTTTCTGGTATGTACCAATGCGAATCTCCGTCAGGTGATGCCAAGAACTGTCTAACACGCTCTAACATCCCTCCTAAACAATCACTGCACGATTCACCACAGTTACTCATCAACCTCCCCGCATCAGGGCAAAATCTGTAACATTCTACCATCGCCAATCTTCTTGCAGTTATTGTAATATCTCTCGCTTCCATTGTTGTGTGCGGATGCCATTGCACAAACTGCGGGAACGTCGCGTGCATGAATTGCCAACCCACAAACCTGTAAAGTTCCCTGCCTTGCACCGTCCACCTCGGGTCCGCTATCACTGTTCTCCCATCAGGATACGGATGCCCAATTGGTCTGCCGTAAAATATCCTCATAGGCGCGTTCACCGTTCCGCCTACCCCAGATTCAAACGTCAGCGTAAACACCCTTGGCTCCCACACTGCGCTCAACATCATGTCGTACGTTCGCTCGCCGTTCTCTCCTTCAAAATAATGCTTTTCACCTATTCGCATCTCGTTGGCAAAATCCCAACTAGGTCCTATATCCAATCGCCCGTCAGGGTGTCTACGTGTCAAGTACCAACCCCTCAACTCGTGCGTGTTTGACAGCACGTTTGGCATTGGCAATATCGAGTTATATGTATGCCTCTGTGTAAATTGATTGTTGCTTACCGCATGCCCTGGTGCCGTCGCATTTACCCCAATACTCTCATCCCTCGTGTCCCTTGGGTCCAAAAAGAATTGCACGTAAAAACTGTTCGCTTCCCACACTGGAAACAACATTATATAATCCAAACTCTGGCCGTTGCTTAATCTCACGTACATCTGCCAAAAATGGTTCGTCCACTCGATGTTTGATATCGGCGCCGATGCGTTAGCCTCAAATGCCCACCCCAAAAATCTGTGGCTCGCATATGTATAGTGCAAACTAAACAATGTCCCAGGCGCAATATCTTCACATATCTGTACCGCAAGCCCTGTTCCATACCTAAACACATTCTCTGCCACAATATTGTTTGGAAATATCGCGTATCCGTCACCCGACCGTGGGTTAGGTAACGTGTGGTCAAAATGTATCTGGAACGGTCGCGCTTCCCATACCGCAAATAATGTCCTGTTCGTTCCGTGGAATGATTCACCAGGTACCATCGTTATCGCATCTCCCCCAGGTGTCAATGACCAGTGTCTGAACCTGTGACTGTCAAGTTGGTTCACTCTTCGGTTCATTATCTCTGTTACGTTCTCTAAACAAATATCTTCTCCGAACACAAAACTCTGCCCAAATGCCATTGCCTCTGCACCTATCACCCCTCGGTGGTGCCCTGGCAGGCTAAAGTTAAATATTATATTGTGCGTTGCTGGCCTCCATACCGCCCAAAGTCTTTGTTGCGGTCCCTCGGCCCCTTGTCCTCCGCTCAAAAATATATCTCGCGGCTGGAGGTTAAAGACACCTCTCACCCCTTCCGCAGGTGCCGCCCATCCTATATGCCATCCGTCAAAATAATGACTGTAGAGCCCGCTTGCCCACAATGTTTGTCCTTCATAAGAATTCAACCACGTTACACTCCCAAATGTGTGCGAAAACGTTGCGTCAGGCACAGGCAACAATATCGTCCCAAAAGCATTGCTTGGTCGGTTTGCTTCAAACACATTGTGCATGTCAAATGTCCTTGGCCTCCACCTTGCATAAAACGTCGTGCCTCCAACAACCTGCGTAATCGCAGGGTTTGTCCCTGACCCTGGCCACCATCTTTGTTCTCCTACTACTGCTTGCGGTGTGAGTCCCCATCCGTCAAAATAATATGAATTAGACCATGGTGTTAAACCCGATACAAAAATAGGCTGCCCCGTCACCACCGTTCCTGTTTCAGGTATGCTAACCGTATGCTGTCCTGGGTGCAACCATCTTGGGTCACCTCCCCAGTTCACATTATACCTAACCTCTCCGTCAAGCGCCGCGTGACTGGTTCCAACCCCCATTGCGGATATCGTAAATGGTCCTGGGTTCGCCTGGTTATACCATCCCGCTCCCCGTGAAAAACCAACTGTTATTGTTGGCGTAAATAGACTCCCACCTACGATTTGGTGCGGCCCAGTTATATTCCATTGCACAAACCTAAACCCCGCTGGTACGTTCGCGGTTATTGTGACCGTCGAACCTTCTTGCGAAAAGTACGTTGACACCACCCACTGGTGCCCGCCTCCACCTGGCGCAATGTTTGTCGCGTTTGTGACCCCGCCTGATACCGAAGATATACTCCTCTGAAACTGCGCCACTCCGCCTATTGAACCCGTGTATATATCTGCACTTTGGACAGTTATGTTAAACCTCTGTCTTTGCCATACCGCTTCCACCGTTATTGGCGAGAATACACGTGTTACCCCAACAACAAATGTTGAATCGACTGGATTCAATGCCTCGTTCACTGCTGCCGATACCCTCCACCTAACAAATGTAAACCCTGTTCGCGTTACTGTTTGGGCCTGTGCATTAGGAACCACTTGTCCATGCGTCGCAGTCCTATTTACTAGCCCTGGCGTCACATGAATATGCGGGTCTGTTACAAGCCCAGATTGCATCGTGACTTGGTGAGTTCGTACCGTCCACCTAGCCCACAGGTTTGCCGTTCGTATCCCTGCATAGTTTGTGTTTGGACTCCACAACGCCGCCGCATCGCTTGTCGCATGATTTCCGTTTGCTCGCACGGTTCCTCCCGTTGCGGCACTTGTTGTATACCACCCCGCAAATGTGTGCGATGCCGTGTCGTTCAAAACAGGCAGGTTAAATGCCGCGGCACCAAAGTTTCGCGGTCCTTGTGTTGCCTGGGCCGCCGTCAGTGCGGTCGGCGCAGCGTAATGGTTCGGGTTCGGGTTCGGCACAGGCGAGTTCAAATTTAAATTCACCTGAAATCTTTTTGGCGTCCACCGCGCCCACAAGGTCTGATTCCCCGTAACGGGTCCCCCTATGAATCGGGTTCCTCCCGTTGCCGCCGATGTGTTGTACCACCCAACAAACACGTGCGAGGTCGACGTCGCCATTCGCCCCGTACTGAAATTCGCCCACGTTGTGTTCCAGTCTTGGGTTATCGTCGCGGTCGTTCCCGCCGCAAGTGCCGCACCTGTTACCGCCATTCCTCCGTGGTTGATACCCGTGTTCAGGTTGAACGTCGTTGTGTGCCTGTTGATAGTCCATTGCGCTTGGTAAATACGTTGTTGAGTCACCTCTTGTTGTGCAACTGGACGCGCGGATAAACCATGATGGGTTGCTGCTGCGTTATTCCATGTTTGACCCGCTTGGGGTCCCGTTGTTTGTCGCCAGCCTGCAAAAGTATGCCCCGCACGGGTTGGGGTGAGCAAACTGATTGGCGAACCTCGATACGTTAGGAAATTATCGTGATGTCGTACCGCCGTTACTCGATAGTCCGCCGTAATATTTGCCAAATTCACCTGACCACCATTCCCGTCAAACCTCACGGAATGCGCCGTCCGACGATTCCACAACTCCGCCCAATCAATGATGACCGAGGCGGCGTCAAACTCGCGCGGGTTCGCACCTGCTGTGTTTGTTCCTGGAATATTACCGCCCGCCCAACTGGTCGGTTGCATGTTCACAGTAGTATTACCCGTCACCCTGCCCGAACCATCGGGGAACGTTATGGCTTCGTTTACGTTAAACTTGTTGTGGACGCGGACGGGGATTGCTTGCCACGGGATGGTGTTCAGAACACCCAATGGCTGCGTCAATGCCTGACCCCAACTTGGATACGCGTTTGCGAACGGTGTGACAATGGTGCGGTCGGCGGCTTGGCTATGCAAACCGACCGTAATTGTTGCGTTGACTCCTGAACGGCCTGGCATTTGACCGCTTTGACGGACACTGTTAACCCTTGTATTTCTGAAACCTTGGATCCATCCAACCCTGAATCCGCCATTTACGATGATATTCATTGTGGTCGTGCTGTCGGCGAACGCACGATATCCGATATTGTTATTACTGAACGTGCTCAAATTTAAATTTGGTATTGAACGACGTCGGAACGCACCTGAACCGATTGTACCAACGCGTTGTATGTTGTGAATTACAAAATTCCCACCTGTTGCATTTACCGCGAACGCATCGCCTTGTATATTTAAACCTTGCGGCACATTCGCAAAATTAACTGAAGCCAAAGCGGTACTGAGCCGAAATGCACTACCTTGGATTGTCGTCAGTTGGCTACTTGTTTCGAAATTAACGCTGCCCAAGTTCGGGTTACTACAAAAAGCATTGTTACCAATTGTCTGTATATGCCGCGGTATCGTAATTGACGAAAGCCTAGTACTTGAAAACGTACTACCTGGTATAGTAGTTTGCATATGCCGCGGCAGTGTATTATTCGATATCACTCCGCCGCCTGCATTCACCACACGAACCATGTGCAAACGTGTTGCAGCCGCAAAAATTGCAACATTCAGCGAAAGTGTGCCGCCCTGTGGGCGTTCCCTGAAGCTAACAATTGAAAACCAAGTGCTAGAAAAAGCATGGTCACCGATATAATTAACCGTTGAGGGAATAGTGAGGTGAACGTCACCCCAAATACCGCCGCCCAAGAGCCCTGGTCTGTTATAAGGACGATAGGAGTGATCACCCCAAGTTACACTACCGTGGGCACCCGCGAACGCTTGGCTTCCAATACTCTGTAAACCCTCGGGCAGGGTGAGGTTTCGAATCATAACCCAGCGGTGGATGGTTCGGCCTCCAATATTTTGGCTATTAAGTCCAAACGTAAAACCGCCCCTATTGGAACTTGTTGGTTGCTGTGGTGTTCCACCATTCCAACCCGAGAACGGCTGCCCTCTGGCTTGACCACTGGCTGGCAACCTCCCAACGATTTCACGAACATTAACGCCAGTACCAATAGTCAAATCCAAAAAGATAAGTTGACTCCGATAGGCGGAAGCGGATAAAACCTGACGCGGGGCAACTTGATTTAAAATCCATTGTATCCCTGCACCAGTGCCGCCCTCGAAACCAACAAGTCCGCCGACCCTCCTACCTCCAAGATGTGAATCTTCATGAATCAATTCCAACGAGTTATTTATTGTAAAACTGGTGTTGACATAATGTAGATTCGCCGTACCCGACATTGGTTGGATATCGGTCAAAGATTTCCCCGCGTCAAGTTGACGGCTGACCTCCGCCATGTGTCTTTCCACGGCGTCGGGACAAAATCCGTCTGAATCAAAATCAGGGGTCGGAATGCCATTTGGGGAGAAGGCACTTTGCGCACCCATGCCGTCACAGGGGGCAACAATCGTAGGGGCGTCGGGGTCAATCCCCTGTTCACGAAGCCAAGCATTCCGACGGGCCATTTCCTGTCGTTCACAATCCGACGAAATCCATTGATTGTTATGGTCAAAGTATTCGCATGCGTCCTCGGCGGCGACCGACACCGTGGTTTTGTTTGGTGAAGCGAGCACCCCCCCCCACAAAATTACGCCCGCCATAATCGCGAGGGAAAAACACAGGACGAATACCCGCACAAATTGTATTTTAGTCATTTGTTTTTTCCCCATCATAAGTACATAGTTATTTTGCATCAAAAGTCACAAAATAGTCAAACAAAAAACCGCCCCACATCAATAGGGCGGTTTTAAAAATTCGTTCGTAAATTAGTTGTTGTTTCCAGGGCGTGGGATAAAGAGTGCGACAAGTCCAAGTGTGAAAAGCACAAGCGGCATGAATAGCAAAGTAATAAGATAGTTCACCCCGTTTGCTACCCCGTTGAATCCAGAGCCGTAACGGAACACGTCCGCGACGTTCCCCATGTTCATGAAGAATGCAACCAAGGATATGGCTGCGGCCACAAACATTACAAGCGCAACAATTTTTTTCAGTTTCCACAAAAGTATCATCATTAATTTCCTCCTTTTTATGATGTACTCCTATTATAGTTGCCTTTGGGGCTTTGGTCAACTATAATTACCACATTATGGTTCCACACATAAAAAACTTTACCGCCGCCGAGATTTTGGGCCTCTCGGGTTTTGTGATTTGCTTGCACGGTTTTGGCACAGGCAAACACGGTTCAAAAATCGCGCGCCTTATGTCAGAGTTGTCGGCACAAAACATCGGTGCGGTTGCGATTGACCTGCCAGAACATGGCGAGAACAAAAACAAACTCACAATCGACAATTGTATAAAAGACATTGCGGAGATTGAAAACCACCTGCGCCAATTTAATAAACCAATCAGTTTTTACGGCTGTAGTTTTGGTGGGTATACGACACTTGCGTATCTTTTGAACAACAAAAATATTTACAAGAACATTTTTCTGCTGGTTCCCCTCATCGATGCGTACAAGAAATATTTGCCAAGACTTGGCCAAGTTTATGGTAAAACCAATATTGTTTTTACAACAGAATTTGTGAACAGCACAAAAAAGTTCGACGTGATTAAAAACGCAAAGAATTACAAGAACCTAGATATCGTTTACGCCGAATTCGACCAAACGGTTGACAACAACGATATTCTAAACTTTGCCAAAGCAACGAAATCGAACCTATACGAAATAAAAGGCGCAAACCATTGGTTTGAAAACGAGGGTGAACTTGACCAAGTTATGAAAATCGCAATTGAGGTCTTTACACGATGAGACTTTGTATTTTTCGGGAAGAAACCTTTTACAGTTTTTCGATAAGGAAAAGGCAAAGGCTTTTGCGTCGGTTTGAAAAAATGCGTGCAAGAAAAGAAAGGCGCAAAAAGTTCAAGGTTTTGTATGATACGGAAAAACGGCTTAAAAAAGAACTCTTGCGTCGCACAAAAAAAATTGGTGTGAACGTTGCGTTTCCTGAAAAAGCGTTGGGCTTTGTCGCAATGGATTTGCCTGACACAATTTGGATTATCGCCGATGCCGAGAATGGCGGTTTTATGTACTATGTTTCAACCATGATTCACGAGGGAAAACACTTGCAAGCCTACAAGTGGTATATGGGAAAACTAAAACGTTTGACCCTCCACCGCAAGTACGACCTAAACGAACTGGCACGCGAGATGTATTACGGCGCGTCCATAGCAAAAGTTATTAATACAAGTAACGTGGCGCACAGGAACAGCGCGATGATTGACGAAAACATTGCCGAAGAAGCCGATGCCAAGGAAATTGTTTTGCTTTTAAAACACATGAGGTTAGACAACGAGGAACTTCACAAAAAAATTGACCGTATTATTCTTCGGTATTATTTAAAAACAACTCCCGACGAAACCATTGTTTTTGAGGGTACAAATGGGGAAAGACTCTCCCAAAGTCAGGTCAAACCATATATTTACGCCCAAGCGGAAAAAGGTTTGTTGCCAACCAGTATCCCTTTTTCAAACAAAGCCTGGCGTCGTTTTAAACCGCGTTTGATTAAACAAACAAAAATTCTAAAAATGGTTGACGAGTTAAAAGACCTTATCGCCTCCAACCCCGAACAATACCAAATTAAAAAGCAAGAGTTTATTCAGTTAATTCTTTGTCCGAAGGGGCGATAAATTTGCAGAACCCAACAATTTGCCGAAGCCCTGGTTTTATCTCGTGCGATTCGCCAGGGTTACAGGTTTCAACCCTGCCGTCCTCAAAGAAATAGGTTTCACTGTCATCGGTGTGCGTGTGCCTTTTGATACCGTCACCCTCGTTTAAAATCAACTTCCCTGCAAGGGTCGCACCAGGCAACAAGTCATCCTGCGGGATTGTTACCTTAAGCGGTTTTCCAATAACAAGGTCTTTTGAAATTGGGCTTAAAAGTTTCATGCTTGAACCATGTTTTTTAAGCCACTCTTGTTTTTTTAGATTTTTACTCATGTAACGAGTATAGCACAAAAACGTTTGCTTTTCAATACTTTTTCAAAATTTCTAACGCCGTTCCCGTTTCGATTATCCGCCCCTCTTTCAGCACAATTATCTTGCCCATTTCTTTGAGGGTAGTCAAACGGTGAGCAATACAAATAATTGTCTGGGTATCAAAGTATTTATTGATGTTATCTTGGACTTTGAACTCGGTGTCATTGTCGAGGGAACTTGTTGCTTCGTCGAAAACAATGATTTTGGCGGAACGGAGAAAAATACGGGCAAGTGCAATCCGTTGACGTTGACCGCCACTGAGTTTAATACCACGCTCTCCCACAATTGTTTGATATTTGTTTTCTAAGGAATCAACAAAACCGTGTAACTCTGCACGCTTTGTGGCGCAAATGATTTCTTCTTCCGTCGCATTGGGTTTTGCAATACGGATGTTTTCCATTATTGTGTCATGGAGGAGGATTGTTTCTTGTGGCACAAAACAAATGTTGTCGTAAAGGGACTCCCCCGAATAGTTCGCAATGTTTTTGCCGTCAATAAGAATCTCGCCCTTTTGTGGTTGGTAAAACCTAAACAAGAGATTCACAAACGTTGTTTTACCGCTCCCTGAAACACCGATTATGCCGACCTTTTGACCCGCATTGATTTCGAGGTTCAAATTCTCGAACACGTTTTTGGTTGTGTACTTAAACGTGACGTTTTTAAATTCGATTGTTGGTTTTTCAACAACCAATTTCTCCGTTTGAATACAAGCAAGGTTATTATCGTCATACAACAAATCGTAACAATCCCGCAACTTTACCATCTTCTCGGCAATACCTGAATAGCCCCAACCAATTTGTATAGACGAACCTTGCAGGGTTAAGATACTTGTAGCCACAAAGACAAGACTTCCGATTGTCATAATACCTGCATCAAACTGCGTTACCGAAAACCACATTGCAAAGCCAAAGAGTACAATCGTTGTGAAACTTGTCGGTATATAAAACCACCATTTGTTTGAATGAGCCCGTGTTTGCAAGGCTATACCCTCGCCACGTTTTTTACTGAGTTTATCCGAGAATCTACCGACAGAGTTATATGTCCTAAGCGATGTAAAATTTAAAACCGCATCGTTCAAATAACCTGTATGTTCACGATACTTGACCGCGACTTGGCGAATTAATTTTACGTGCTTCTTGCGTAGGTAAAAACAAAAAGCAACCACATAGACAACAAAATATAAACCTGCAACAAGACCTATCCAAAAATTAATCGCGAACAACATTATAAGGCTGGTTGCAAATGTCGCTATGTCGCGAAAATTGTTGTTGAACATATCGCTGTTAAGTTGATACACATTCTCGCCCACTGCGGTTACACTTGATGCTATTTTCCCACTGTGGTTATCGGTAAAGAAAGTGTAACTTTTCTTGTTCAAATCTGAAAAGATTTTGCGTGTGATAAAAGGTTGTTGACGACGATAAGCCCAAATCTTCACAGACGCGTTTGATATGAAATCAAAACCAACTTCTAGGATTTTGATTCCAATAATGATTCCAATAGCAATATAAAGGTCACGAATTTGAAACCCGTCTTGCAAAGGCATATCAATAATGTCGCGGATAATAAAGTTTCGGATTAAAATCCCCGCGTGAAAAATAATCGATGCAACAAAGAATAAAATAACCAACCCTCTTATAGGGCGATAAAGTGAAAAGAAAAATCGGGCGAAACCACTTTTATTTTTTGCGTTCGTCATCAGCGAATTGTAAAAGCCACCCTTCGTGTAGTGCCTGTAAACAATGTGTTACCCTCACGTACGAAAGCAATTCGGTGCGTAGTTCCTGTGCAAATGTTGTTTCCTCGAACCGTGAACGCAACCCTGTGTGTGGTTCCCGTACAGATGTTATTCCCGCGAATGGTGAACTGTACCACTGGCGAGCCTGGGCGCGTAACATTGTTTCCGCGAACCTCGAACTCGACCCTATGACTTACTCCTGTGCAAATTCTCATACCTTATTATATCACCGCTTGACAACGTCGCCAAACGATTTTAGCCGATTTTTATTCCGCCGTCGACTGGGAGAATCGAACCCGTTATATAATCTCCTTTGTCACCAAGCAAAAACCAAACCACTTCCGCAATCTCGGTGGGTTTTGCAAAACGTCTTTTCAAAATAGTCTTGCGTTCACTTTCCAAAAACTTTTTGTCCAACTGCGTGTTCATATCCGCGGATTCTACCCAGCCAGGCATGATTGCATTAACACTAACGAACGGTGCAAACTCTATTGCACAGTTTCGCGTGAGGTTATTAAGTCCCGACTTGGATGCGTCGTAATCGACACTCTGAGGATACGTGGTATGCACGCCATTGGTCGAGGATATATTAACGATTCTGCCCGACTTGTTTTTAAACATTTTCTCCCCAAGTTTTTGCGAGAACAAAAACGGTGCGAACAAGTTGACCTTAAAAACATCCTCGAAATCATTCCAAGTGCGGTCAGCAAAATCTTTGTCTTCAACAAACCCTGCACAGTTCACAAGACCATACACATTTGGATACTTTGCCAATATTTTTGAACAAAGATTTTCAACCTCGGTTTTGTTTCTAAAGTCACACTGGAAAACCTCAGAGTTTGGAATCTCGCGATTAAGCACCTCTGCCGACTTCTTATTGGTGTGATAATGAACAAGGATTTTTGCCGTGGGGTCGTTCTTTGCAATAACACGGCAAATAGTCGAACCAATACCGCCCGATGCACCCGTTACGAAATAGACTTTTTCTTCTTTGTTTGCCATAACAAAATTATATCATTCCTCGGTTTGGCTGGCAACAACAAACCACGTTTTTGCGTCACCTTTCTTTCGCACCAAAGACCAAACTCCGTTTAACTTTTGTCCGTGCAAATGAAATCGTATATTGCCCGACTCTAAACCCTTTGGCATATCACAAAGATATTCAAAAAACCCTTTGTCCCAAATCGTCACGGTGCCTCCGCCGTATTCGCCTTGCGGTATGGTGCCCTCGAAATTGCGGTATTCAATGGGATGGTCCTCGACGTGGACGGCAAGACGGTACTCGTTTGGTTTTTCGGACAAACCCTTTGGCACAGCCCAACTAAGAAGCACCCCGCCATGCTCAAGGCGCAAGTCATAATGCTTGGCACGTGATTCGTGGTACTGAATCACAAAACGCAATTTTCTTTTACTCTCGGCTGTATCTTTCTTTTTTGATTTTAGACCTTGGGGCTCTTTTGAAAGCCCAAAATCCCGCTTAGCATTGTATTCTGAAAGTTCCCTCATAACCAGATTATAGACAAAATGATTTTGCATATTTAAATCCGTGTGCAATACTTTTATATGAAAACGATTATACACGCGAAGAACTATGTCGTCAGCGAAAGACTTAAAAACATCATCCACAAAAAGATTGAATGGCTGGACAAGTATTATTGCGAAGATGTTGTTTGTACAGTGGTTTGCTCGCGCATCGGAAAGTACGAACGCATGGAAGTCACCATAAGTACAAACGGGCATATCTTTCGCGCCCAGACCGAGAGCAAAAATATGTACGCAAACATCGGCATCTGCCTCGAAAAAATCGAGTACCAAATCCAAAAGTACAAATCCAAATTCAAAGGGTTTTTGCGAAAAGAAAGTTTTGACAAAAAACCGCTTGCTTCGACGATGAAGAAACTTATGTTTGATGCCCAAATAAACAAAAAAAGACAATACGATATAAAAGCCCTGACACCCGACGAAGCGGTAATGGCACTGGATTTATCAGACAGCAGTTTTTACACCTACGCACATAAAAAGACGGGTCATGTCAATATCATCTATAAACGCCAAGACGGAAACATTGGAATCATCGAATTGACCAACGCAAAGAAAATAAAATAATTTCTACTTATTATTAATCCAATAGCGTTGTAAAATCTCGCCGTTGTATGGAATCTCGTTTTCCAAAACACCGCCGTTTGCCAAGATTGTTCTCCGTGACGCCTCGTTTGCTTTTTTGCACGTAACCAAGACCCTATCAATCCCCAACTTTTTCGCCTCGGGCAAACACAATCGGAGCATCTCCTTGGCGTAACCTTTTTGGCGTTCGTCATGGGCAACCATGTACCCAATATGTCCGCCCGAGTTCAAAAGATGTTCAGAGAGTCTATGCCTAAGATTAACCGAACCAACAATTTTGCCATCAGTTTGACGCACCGCAACAAATTGTGACGCAGGCACATATCCGTCTGGCAAATTTATACCAAGCCAATAATCCTCGCATTTTTGCAGCCACTCGGCAACAGACAACACGTCCAATTCTGATACACCGTGCATGTTCGCGGTTTTGGAAATCGCCTCTTTATATGCTTCCAGTTCGGGGGTGTTTTCTTTCGTTGGCTTAACCAGTTTTAATTCCCCGTTTTTCATTTGTTCACCACCTTTCCGTCAAAGACATAAACATCAATTTCGTCCTTTGTCGGCACTTCAAAATTATCGTTACACTTTTTCAACAACCCCTCGCAAACAAAGTACGCACTATCTCTACCTTGCCTAACCTCTTTGTTTCGTTTTGCAATTTGTTTTTCCCACCTATCTTTTGAAACGTCAACATAGTGCAACTCGACCGCAATCCCATTACTTTCAAAAAACTCTTTGGCTTCCTGTCGTTGACTCTTTTTCCAACCACCGTTGTCAAGAACAACATCTGCACCTGCCCTACAAATCTCAACCGCTTTTTCTTTTAAGTATTCAAAAACTTTGTGAGTCATCTCGTCATGAGTTTCACAATATTGTCCGAATAATCTAAGCATCAACTCGTCACGGTTTAACCGCACAATATTCTTTTGTCTAAGCAATCCGTCCGCATAGGTCGTCTTACCGACACCGATTTTTCCACACAAGCAAATTACTTTCATTTCTTTCCAACAAGTTTCGCGGTTTCCATTGCAATCAAGAGTTCCTCATTCGTTTCAATCGCAAAGACCTTGACCTTGCTGTCTTTTGCGGAAACCTCTGTTGTCATAAAATTGTTATAGGCTTTATTGTTTAAACTCTCATCAATCTTGGCACCGATAAACCCAAGTTTTTCAACAACACGCCTGCGAATCAGCGGAGAGTTGTTTCCCGTACCCGCGGTAAACACAATCGCATCAACCCCATTCATGACGGCGGCATATGCACCCACATATTTTACCAAACGATGTACAAAAACATCGACGGCAAGCCCGCAATCTTTGTTGCCTTTTTCGGCGCCCGCAAAAATATCACGCGTATCGTTTGAACCAATATTCGCCATACCGTAAAGACCAGATTCTTTGTTCAAATAATCAATCGTTTGCTCGTGTGTTTTTTTAAGTGCTTTCCCAAGAAACCCAATTGCGGCGGGGTCAATATCCCCACTGCGCGTACCCATAACAAGCCCTTCCAATGGGGTCAGACCCATACTTGTTTCAACACTCTTGCCTTGGTCGATTGCACAGATACTGCAACCGTTTCCCAGGTGCAAAGAAATAATCTTCATCTTGTCACGAGGTTTCCCAGACAACTCTGCGGCTTTTTGCGAAACAAAATCATGACTCGGCCCATGAAATCCATAGCGACGAATACCGTGCTTTCTATAATTTTCAAACGAGATACCATAGAGATACGCCGCCTCTGGCATCTTGGAATGAAACGCGGTGTCGAACACCATAACGTTTGGGATTTTCGGCATGACCTTTTTGCACGCAAGCACACCCAACAAATTTACTGGGTTATGAATAGGTGCAAAACACGAATTGTCCTCGACCTGTTTAATGGTTTTGTCTGTGGCAAGGGTTGGGCTGCAAAAACTGCCTCCGTGAACAACACGATGACCAAAAGCATCAATCCTTAAACCGCCCAATCTCTCGAACGCCAATTTGATTGCCTCGCTGTGGTTTTTCGGAGGAATCTCGTTGTTGTAATTTTCGTCCGTAATTGGCACATCGGATTCGCCGATGCGGTAAACTCCGCCTTTTTGGATTACCTTTTTTGTACTCATTTCAATGAGTTGGTACTTCAATGTCGAAGACCCTGAATTCAATACTAAAATGTTCATAATTAATCTTTAATATAAATCAGTGGTCTTGTCAAACGATTACTGTATTTACCGATATCTTTTATCAACTGGTCGCGCACAGAATTCGGTCTAAGGTCAACCTCACCAAGTGTTTTCACATCCAACCAAACGGGTTCATACGTTCCCGTCAAGGCGATTTTGTCTTTATCGGTGTATTCCTCGGCATCAGTTTTTTGGGGTTCGCCACTTTTATAGTTACAAACGTAAAACACGTTGATACCCGCCCAGTTGTACTTATATATTGAACGCATAGCCACGCTCTTGACACTCGTTTCTTCTGTAACTTCGCGAACGACTGCTTCCCGCGCGGTTTCGCCCTCATCAACATGTCCCCCTGGGAAAACAAAATAATCTTCACCGTTTTTGTGTCGCTTTATAGCAAGGAGTTTATCGTCCCTTAAAACAATCCCTCGTGCAATCGGCACAGGGAGTTTATCCCACCATTTTTTCTTTGGGATGTGTTCAAAATTTAAAAGCATCCCCTCTAACGAACTTTTTAATGCCTTGGAAAATTCGTCACGGTTTTCATAGTCTTTTGGGTATATCGTCGTTCCGACTTTGATTTTGGTTAAACGGCATGGCCTTGATGCACGGCTTGAAACAACAGGGATAACTGGAACCCCCGCTTTCATAGCAAGCATCGCCGTACCGCTTTGAATTTCAATACCTTGTGAGGAATCAAGATTTCTTGTGCCCTCGGGAAATATCGCCAAGGACTCGCCATTTTTTAATATGTTCAAACTGTGACGAATCACCGCAATATCTTTGCCTGGGCGCAACGGAAAACCATTCATAGAACGCAAAAACCAATTCAAACACGTCCCTGGTTTAAACAGGGATTCTTTCCCGACAAAGTGTAACTTGAACCCTGGGAAAGCCAAGAAAAACGTCGCCACGTCCATGCCGCTCCGATGTTGGAGCGCAAAAATCACGGGTTTGCCTTTATGTTGTTTTACTTCTTTTTTGTTATAGTAACGCGTTGGATAGACAATATGATATGGTACCGTCACAAACAATTTCAAGAACCTGCGAAACGTCGTCGCACCAAACGGTTTTTGAAAATCCTTTGGGACATAGTCTTTCTTTTTTGATTCTATACGTGCTTCTTTGTTTCTTTGTTTTTCTATAATTTTTACTATCTTATCAACTGTTTGTTCTAAATTAAGTCTTGATGAATCAACAACAATTGCATCCTTAACACGAACCAAAGGACTTATTGGTCGGGTCTTGTCCATGATGTCGCGCTTGTTAATCCCCTGTTTGACCTTTTCCAAGGTCAAAGTCGAGCCCTGTTTTGCTTCCTGGGCATGGCGTCGCTTTGCACGAACGCTCAATGATGAAGTCAGGTAAAACTTATACTTAGCACATGGGTAAACAACACTTGTGATATCCCTGCCTTCACAAACTAAACTTTGGTCGTCGGATATTTCGGTCTGTAAAGAACGAACACGCGCACGAACGACTGGGTTACTTGAATACGAGGCAACATGACGACTGGTGATAACATCGTCAAGGCGATGTGTCACATCAACCCCGCTCAATGTCACACCCGTACCGCCGTCGGTACAGGTCGTGATTTTCATCTTCATTTTTTTAAGTGAACCCTCAATCTGTTCTTGGTCATCTGGCGACACATTGTTATCCATAAACCAAATACAAATACCGCGATAAAGACAACCCGTAGACAAATATGAAATACCGAAATGTTGTGCAAGTTTTTTTGCGACACTGCCTTTACCAGACGCGGCCGGCCCGTCAATTGCGATTATATAATTGTCCGAACCGTCACAACAGTTCCCTGTCTTTCCACAGTTCTCGTCATTTACCATGTACATGTTTTAGCATATGCTCTATCACTTGGTCAACTGTCATTTTTGTTGAATCAACAACCACTGCGTCTGGAACTTGTACAAGTCCGCCCTTTGTCTTATCGCGGGTGTCACGCTCTATGATTTCTTCCAAAACCTGTTCGTACGGAATCTGTTTCCCCTTCTCGGTCAATTCAGCATGCCTGCGCCTTGCCCTTGTTTCATTGTCGGCGGTGAGGTAAAACTTGTATTTTGCTTTGTCCAAAACAACAGAACAAATATCACGCCCCTCGGCAATAAGACTCTGACCCTTTGCCAAATCTTTTGACATCTTTGTTGCATAATCACGCACAGGTTTCATAGTCGCAACTTTCGACGCGGTTTGGCTGACCTCGTTTTCACGAATAGATTTTGTTACATCCTCTTTGCCAATAAAAACGTGCGTCGAATTATTTATGATTTTTGCCGATATGTTTGCCTCCCCAAGTTTCCCAACAAAATTGTCGATGCCATTTCTGTATGCAAACAACGCAATCGCCCGATAAATCGCACCCGTATCAAGACACGGAATCCCAAGGGCTTTTGACAAACCAAGCGCAACCGAACCCTTACCCGCCGCAGCAGGACCATCAATAGCGATATGAATTATTTGCATACAAGCCCCGATTTTTCAACGACCTCAATTGCGTTCTTTTCTGTTAAATCAAGTTTCAATGGTGTCACGGTTATAAAACCTTTTTCAAGGTAATACACATCACCCTCTTGTGAAAGCACCGACATCGGATACCCCAAATGGTGTCCCAAAAGCCAATAAAACGTATTACCGTATGGGTTGGCTTCAAATTTGTATTTGTTTTTAACCATATCTGTTGTGAGGTGAGTACAAACAATCTTTGCCGCCTTAAACTTTTCAGGATAGTTCAAATTCAAGGTCGCATTATCAGGCATATTTTTCACAAAGTACGGAAGGTGTCTTGCAAACGAATTCGCTATAGGCAAAAAGTCTTTTTCCTCGCCATGTTTTCTTACACACGCGCTGATTGCAATACTTGGGATTCCTTGTATCGTTCCCTCAATCGCCGCAGACACAACACCACTTTTGTATATTAGTTCGCCAACATTGTTGTGGTGGCTGATACCGCTTATGATGAGGTCGGGTTTGGATAACAAAATCTTGTCCAATGCCAAAGTCACACAATCACAAGGCGTACCATTGACCGAGAAAATCTTGATTTTGTTCAAAACAAAATATTGTTCTACGCGGAGAGGCGACAAACTGGTTGTCAATCTATGTCCCGTGCTTAGTTGCGGATGAAGCGGTGCCACAATAACAACACGGTGATGTCTTGAGAGTGCTTTGCCAAGCGCAATAATCCCTGGGGAAAAACAACCTGCTTCGTTGACCAAAAGTATGTTTAAACTTTTCATTGTTTCCCTCCCTCAAGTTTTTTCATGTCCTGACTTACACGGGAACCCCACTCGGACACCGCGTCATAATCTGTCGAGTCATAGTTCATAGGAATTATGGTGATATATCCTTTTTCAAACCAAGTATCGGCAGGACGCTCGGATTTTTCCGCCCAATAATATTTTCCGCCTGCGTAATCGATACACTCCTTGTACTCGCGCAACTGTTCCGCATTGCCCATGGGCACGACTTTGATACCCTTATATGTTTTTACATCAGGAATGTTGATGTTCAAAAATGTGTGCTTTGGCAAGCGCATATTCACAAAAGTCTGTAAGTTCTTTTCGATAAAATTAACCGCGTTTTTAAGGTCATCCGCCATTTGTCCGCCAACCTTTCCGTCCACCGCAACCGCAATGGTCGGCACACCAAAGAACGATGCCATTTTTGCCATACCGATATTGCTTGAACTGTAGATATCGTTACCCATGTGCGTGCCGTTGCTAATACCGCAAATTACAAGGTCAGGCATTTTGTGTGCCATTACCTCGGACAGCATAACCGAAATCGCATCGGCAGGCTGTGCATCAAACTCGTACGCAACAATGTCGTCAAATTCGCCGAGTTTCTTTTTGGTTTCTTTTTTCACAACCTCTTTGTACAAAAGCGGTTTTGCCCTAACAGGCACATCTTCGGGTGAAAAAGCCACACCCCGATACGACGCGTGCGAACCCATGCTGACAAGCGTTACCTTGTTTTTTTTGTTCAACGCCTCGGCAAGAACTTTTATCTCGCCCAAACGTATGTTGCCAAGACTTGCAATCAAAATATTCATACATCCCCCTTCTTGAAATCGATTCCAAAAAACTTTGTGCCAAAAAATTCTTTCTCTGGCATATTCGCAAGGTGCATTTTCTTTTCAAACTTTGCACGATTGAATTTGACCTGCACGCGATAGATATCAAAGTTCCCCTCGACACTTCGCCCAACATCGAAAATTGTATAGTTCGTAATATCGCCCTTTGCACAACCGCTAGAGCCCAAGTTAAAGTAACTTTTTTGCCCCGACCGAATATAGAGTTTACGCGCATGAATGTGTCCGTAAAAAACAACATCGCAATCACTTTTTTTAAACAGTTTATCCAAAACATCTTCGCGGAAAACGTCCATGTCCTCCGAGAGCACACCTTTGTCATCGTAACTGTAATGCGCAAAATAAAGTTTGTACCCTTTGAAATCCAAAGTACGTTCAAGTGGCATACTTTTTATAAACTCGATATCCTCGTTATCCAACGAATGATAAATGTACTCTTTGTGCTTTATACCGCCAACGGTCATCTCGGCTATTGTTTTGCAATATTTGATAAAGCGTTGTTCGTGATTTCCGATGACACATTTGACGTCGTGTTTTTTCAAAAGTTTCAAACACGCACTGCTGTCTGGACCAAACGTGACCGCGTCACCTAGGAAATAAATCTCTTTAATTTGGCGACGCTTTTTATGGATGTCCTTGAGGATTGCTTCAAGAGCCTCGAGGTTCCCATGAATGTCGCTGAAAACTGCAATAGACATATTTTGATTATATATCAATGGGTTTATCGTGACAAGATATTTCACCCGACTTCATGCCATTAATCGACAATTTCCCAATCCTTGTTCTATGTAAAGTAACACAATCCAAACCCACAGCCTCTAACATTTTTCTGACTTGTCGGTTTTTCCCTGTGTGGATTATAATTTCAACTTTTTTTGTTCCCAGTTTCCGCGCCTCATCCGCCTCGTTTAACAAACCATTAAGATGCTCGTCAGTTATATCTTTGTCCACGGTCGCTATGTATGTTTTTTGCACTTTCATGCTTGGGTGCATTATATCGTTCGCAAAGTCCCCGTCGTTGCTTAAGACAAGCAACCCACTGGTATCCATGTCCAATCTCCCCACTGGAAAGATATGTAAATCCAAAAACTCTTTAGGCAACAAATCCATAACGGTCTTGCGCCCCCTGTCGTCTGAACACGTTGTTAAATAACCGCATGGCTTATTCATAACAATATAGACTTTATTATCAATCAAAGATATGACTTTACCGTCTAATGTTACTGTGTCGCCGCTTTGGATAACAGACGAGAGTTCCGCCACCACACCATTAACCATAACACGCCCCTCGGTAACAAACGCTTCAACCGCTCGCCTCGACCCAACATTGCATGATGCCAAAAACTTGTTGATTCTCACAAAATCATGATATCGCAATAAACGTATTCTTGTAAATCTCTTTGTCGCCCAAAGTCACAACAACATGGTCACCACTTCTTGCAATTTTTGGCTCTTCACCGTTTTTAAGTGGAAAAGAAAAACTCTCCGTCGCAATTCCAAAGTCCCCAACCATTTGGTCTTTCTCAATCAATTGTGTGAGGGTATATTCCGAGAGCCCCAATTCCATGAGCGCACGTGTTTCCTCGAACATCGGACCACAGTTAAGTACAACCGACACAACGGTCATCCCTGCATCCGTCGCCGAACCAACGAAACATCTGCCTGCTTTAGAAGTAAAACCTGTTTTAACCCCATCGGCGGTTTCCATTAATCTAAGCAACTTGTTCTTGTTTTGAATAGTGCGTTTATATTCACGCCCAGGGATTTTCGTATCTGTTGTAGCCACGATTTCGCGGAAAATCGGATTGCGCATTGCATACGCTGTAATCATCGCAAGGTCATATGCCGTGGTCAAATGTCCGTCTTGGTCCAAACCGTGTGGGTTTTTAAAGTTACTGTTCTTGGCCCCTGCTTTTTTCGCAACCTCGTTCATTAAAACCGAGAACTCATTAACCGACCTAGAAACTCTAAATGCCAACGCAACCGACGCATCGTTACCACTCCTAAGCATCATAGCGTACAAAAGGTCGCGCAAAGACATTTCTTCACCTTCTTGCAGATAAATGCTTGTGCCCTCGATACCAAGGGCGCGTTTATCAACCACAAACAAAGTATCAAGTTCCGATTCACACACATTGTCCAACACCGCAGCGGCCGTCACGATTTTGGTGGTGGAGGCCATAGGCATTTGCTGGTGCATATTGTGTGAATACAAAACACGCCCAGTCGAAACCTCGATTGTTGCCATAGCCCGTGCCGAAGTCGACGCCGATGCCGCCCTTGCATTTCCGCGCGGAGTATACGCCGCACGACTTACCAAGTACGACCCGTACGCCGTCGCCAAAACAAGCAACGCAGCCAACGCAACTGCGCCTGCCCTTACAAAAACACTACGATTTTTTTCCATATTGTTTTTATCTGTAATTTTGGTTCTATATATTCACTGTGTAAAATATTTCGGGGAACTTGTGACCGAATTTTTCGTAAAAAGTTTCGTACTCGGTGTCTAGTTTTCCGCCCCATTTTTCATAAGCCGCCCTTGCTTTAACATTGTCCCTTAAAACCCCAATAATCATTTTCGTAGCCCCAAGTTTTCCAAGTTCAACAACCACCATGTCAAACAACTTTTTTCCAACCCCCAGATGTTGAAACTCGGGGTCGATATATATTGACCACAAATCTGCATAGCCCAATTTTTTATAATGCTCGTAACCACTTGTTATTGTCGCGTTTGCAAAAGCAACCACCCTCGCCCCAACCACTGCCACAAAGTTCACATTCCCATTTTTGTTAAGGTCCTCATTTTGAGTTTGTTCTATTTTCTTTTTGATATTTTCGGGGTCGTTAATAAGGTCGATAATTTCACGCGGAAAAATATGCGAAAACGCACTGGTCTGAACTTTTGCGCCTAACAAAATGTTTTGTTCAATATCGCTTTGTCGTGTTTTACGAATTTGGACATTTTCCATCTTATTTCTTCACCAATGCATTAACCTTGACCTCAATCAAAGTTCCCTCGCGCGTCATCCTGCTGACCTCGACCATGGTCGATACAGGTTTTGCCTTGGCAAAGTACATATCCCGAATCGGGGAAACAATCGAAAAGTTTTTCATATCGGTCAAATAAATCACTGCCTCAATAACATCATCAAGGCTTGCCCCCCCTTTTTTCAAAACACTTTCTATGTCCTGAAAAACCTGGTGGGTTTGCTCCGTGATGTCGTTGCTTAGACACGCATTTGTTGCTTTGTCCTTTCGGGGTTGCTTGCCCGTTAGGTAAATCATGTAAAAATTCCCCATGTCGATTTTCTTGGCCGCAACAACTGTCGTCGCACGATGTTCGTTTGTAGATATGTTTTCAATCAGCATAACGGCATCATATCACCTTTTGTACCAAAGCCACAATCCTTTTGTGGAACAAAGTTTTTACTCAAATCCGTCATGTCTTTTTCCGATAACTCAAAGTCCCCTGTTTCTAAGACCTCGTCAATATGCTTTGGGTTTGAACTCTTGAACAAGGTATGAACCCCATCCTGTTGTGTAAGCCACCTCACCGCAATCTGAGCATTTGTTTTCCCATACTTCTTTGCGATTTTGTCCAAAAGCGGATAAGCCCCAACCTTAGCCAAACTCTCTATCCCAAGCCCAGGTGCGGGCAACTGTATCGGTCGCCACGCAAAGAACAAAATATTGTTTTCACGACAATAATCAATGACACCCTTTGTGACCGATTCGCGAACAATCAAATTATAATGATTTTGCATTGCAAAAAACGGCACCCGAATATACTCCTGATACTTTTTAATTGTGTCGATTGTTGCATTACAAATCCCAACGCGCCTGATTAAACCTTTGTCCAAAAGTTCGTTTAACGCACGACCAGTTTCGGCATACGGAATATCGTGGTTCGGGAAATGGATGTAATACAAATCAAGATACTTGACCCCCAATCGTTTAAGTGACGCCTTGCACGATTTTATAACGTCTTTGTAACCCAAGTGGTTTGGATAAACCTTGCTTGCGATAAACAAAGATTCCCTCTTGAACGGTTTGATTGCGCGCCCAACAATTTCCTCGGTCTTGCCCGTGGCATAACGCTCGGCGGTGTCGATATGGGTCAAACCTTTTTCGATTGCATACCTAATCGTTTTAATGTCGGCAACGTCATCGTTCTCGGGATTTGGCTCTGCCATACCACCGAATCCCCATGTCCCAAAACCAAGTTTACAAAAGTCTATCATGTCTAATGATATCACACGCACAAACTTAAAAGCAAGTTAAAACAATTCTTAACTTATAGTACCGACGCGCATACTTTCAATTTTGAAGCCATTTTCAAATTCGCGAACTTGAACTGTGGTTTTCCCGTGTCCCATCAAGCGACCATTTTCTTTTGTTGTAAGGCTTATGCTTCCGCCGTTGCCTATCTCTTTATCCTCGCACACTCCGACAAATGCATCAAATTCCTCTAGGGTCATGATGTCGCCAACCTTTTTGCCAACAAGCAATTCGTGCGTTACTGGCAAGGGCTCAACGTAAATGGTGTGACCACTTTTTTGTTCTGCCGAACGCCCCCTATCGTTTTCTTCATGATATCTGTTACTCATGCCAATATACTATCACAAATATCTCTAAATGTCAACAAAAAACACCCCAATTGTTAAAAACCCCCAATTTTACTTTGCACGCCGAAGTTTCCTAGTAGCCCCCTTTAAGAAAGGGGGAACTGGGTCGTTGAAAAAATTCCCCCTTTTGCAAAGGGGGTGTCCGCAGGACGGGGGTTTTTCCACAAAAAACGCCCCTAATTTCAAGAGGCGTTTTGATAAATGGGTGCAAAGTAAAAATTGGGGGTTTTCTGTACCGTGGCTTAGCAACAATTGTTTCTATGGTTGTGGTGGTGATGTGGTTGGCAAGAACACTCTCTTGGGCAAAGTTTTTCAATCTGGGCGTGGTCCTCGAGCAACACATAAAGCAAGAGCAACATAATCCCGTTGTTTCCGCAAATAGAAACGTTGTTCACCTGTGTGTAAAGTCCAAGTCCAATAAGTGCTGGTAGTATAATATCTTTTCTCATAATAAAATTCTCCTTTAATTTTTAATTTTTATTTCCCACTTGGGTATAGTGGCAGTTCAAAAAACTTGTCGCAAACCTGTACGTCAAAGTCCACGGCATCGGGTGCAGGACAATAACCATAAACAGGAATCAACAAATCTGTGTCAGCAACAACCTTTGTGATAACGGTAAGGCACGCAGTAACAATCGCCTCGGTGTATTCTTCGTCAAACTCCCCTGTTGGACAGTTGCAACTTGCACTTGCAACAATCTCGAACGGAAAGATACTGGCTTGAGGCACGTACATGACAATGTCTTCGTGCACGGTCAGTTCGCTGTGCGTAGTATGCACTTGCCCATCGTTGTCTTTGAAAGCAACAACCATTGGCACGGTGATGTCGCACTGGATTCGTGCAAAAGATGGGCGTTCCTCCAATCGTGTTACAATCAGGTTAGAAACGCCCGCCTCGACCTGAGTGCTGGTGGCACTTTGAAACACAAACGGTGCCCCATGGGATGGCATATGCGATATCTTAAGCCTCGCCCCCTCGATACTCCTTTGTTTTTTGCAACAGTCCAAAATCCTACGCGCCGAAATCGCCACACGGTTGCTAAGACCATCCAGAGCATTCCGCGTAATTGGGCCAGGTATCGGGCCAGGAGTTGAACCTTCACGGTTACAATAATATGACATGACATTACTTATGCAGGTTTTTTACAACTTGTGACACCTTTTTGGCACTTGACCCCTCGACATAAATCCGCGTAAGGTTTTCGGTACCGCTTTTTCTGACAAGCACCCGACACCCGTCTTGGATGTATGCCCCATGTTTTTTTTTGTCAATATCTTTTGTTGTGTTCAAAAGTTCCGAATGCCACATAGGAATTCCAGAGGTGAGTTGCTTTATTGTTTTTCCACTTTGAACCAAAATCTTAAGCGTAACCAAAACCACCACAAGCGCATCATCACTCATAATAGTTTGCGGGAAAATAAAGTGACCATTTGGCTCGCCCCCAACTGGATAGTCCTTGATTTGTTTAATATTCCGTGTCAGTTCCGCGATTACATGACGCTCGCCAACTGGGGTTCGCACCGTTTGAATTCCTTTACCTAAAAGATACTCCTCGACGCCCCCATTAAACATCACGGTGCTGACCAAACATTTTGCTTTCATATAAACGGCATAGGCGCCAAGCATAACGTCGCCTGGAATCTCGGTACCGTCGCCGTCAAGAACAAGACACCTGTCCGCATCACCGTCAAAAGTAAAAGAAACATCCACGGGTTTTGTTTTAAGTTCTTTTGCCAAAAGTGATGAACCGCAATTTTTGTTAATTTCGTCCTCGCCATTGCTGTACACATCCAATTTAAACCCAAGGCGACCCAAAACATCAATCGCCGTTTGTGCCCCCGACCCGTTGGCAAAATCAATCGCCAAGTGCGGGAGTTTTTTCCCCTTGAAATCATCCTTAAATCTATTAACTAAGAAATCTTTCCACGGGTTCGACAAATCTTTATTTAAAACAACCTGTTTACCAACCAAAGTGTCAAACTGAACCAGCGCATCCCCGTCGATTTTCTTACCATCTTTTCCTACGACCTTAATGCCGTTGTGTTCGGGGGGATTGTGGCTTGCGGTAATCATAAGACCAAAATCGCACCCATATTTTGGTGTCAAAAAAGATACCGCACTGGTGGGAACAATTCCTACGTCAACGACCTTAATATTGTTTTCATGTAAAATGTCTTTTATAGCCAAAACAATTTGGGGACCGCTCTCCCTTGTGTCGCGCCCGATTAAAACTTTTTTTGGCTTAAACGAAACAATCGCCAACGCCAACTTTTGTACAATTTCTATTGTAAGGCCATTCCCAAACACGCCGCGGATGCCGTCCGTTCCGAAATACTTCATATGTTATTTTACTCCAATAATTTCTTTTTGGGCAAAGGTCGCGGCCACGGCACCGTCTGAACACGCCGTTACGATTTGTTTTATTGCTTTGTTGCAAACATCGCCTGCGGCAAATATGTTTTTCACGCTGGTTCGCATCTCAGAATCGACTATGATAAAGCCTTTATCCAGTTTCAACACGTCTTTAAAAATATCGGAATTCGGTACACGTCCAATCGCAACAAAAATACCGTCAACAGGGATTTCTTTCCCGTTCGAAAGTATCACACCCGTAATCTTTTTATCCCCATTAAGTTTTGTAATTTTTGTTCCGTGGAAAATTTTGGTTTCTTTGGGTATTTGTTTAACAATGGCTTCTTGTGCCAAAAATTTGTCCACGTCATTTACAACTGTCACAGATTTTGCTATTGGGGAAAGATACAAAACCTCCTCCACCGCATGGTTTCCGCCACCTACGACCAAAACATTTTTGCCCTTGTAAAAACCACCATCGCAAAGCCCACAAAAATGTATCCCCATACCCACAAAGTCATCACATTTTTCGATACCAAGGTTTCTTGGCCTGCAACCCGTCGCAATAACAAGTGCCTTATATTTATAAACACCGTCGGCACAGGTCACCGTGTTTGCTTTTGGGTCGATAGATGTGACCTCGTCGTATATGATTTCTGCGCCTGCTTTTTCGGCTTGTTCGTGTAAAGTCTGTCCAAACACGGGTCCTGCGATTTCCAAAAACCCTGGTATGTTATGAACATCGGGCGTCAGGTTCACCTGGCCACCAGGTGCCAAAGATTCTATAACAGCGGTTTTAGCACCAGAGCGCGCCGCATAAACCGCACAGGTCAGCCCCGCTGGACCCGCACCAATAATTAGAATATCAAAACTTTTACTCACAATAATTCAAGTACCTTTTTAAACGTGTTTTTGAATTCCCTATAATATTTCGAGGCATGGAAAATCTCTACGTCAACTGCACCAACATCGTCTTTAATAAGATTGTTTTCCGTATCGGTAATCAGTTTCAAAATCACAGAATCACCCAGCATGTCGCAAGAGATGTCTTTGATAATTTCTTTTCCGCGGATATCAAACGCTTCGGCAAGTGACAAAATCATTGCAATCTTACGAACGGCCTCAAGGTCGTCGTCGGTTGCAATATCTTTGTACCTAAGCCATTCCGACAAATTGAAATCTTCCCACTTTTTAAACGAAGCCGCAAAGGCTGCCAGTGCAATTTCTTTTCCGCTTGCCCCCATAATCGGTGCCGCCAAAATTGCATGATAGTTATTGACACTACCGCCGAGATAATAGAGATTACTTGCAATGCGCAAAACTTTTGAATAAGTACGAGGCAGTTTGTGCAAAACCCGAATCTGTTTAAACAACATCGCTGACAAATCGTAATGCCTGCGCGATGCTTCACGGTCAATTTGCGCATGGTCAAGTATACAATCAAGGCTGTACGTAAGCAGGTCGTTTACTGGTCGTTCTTTTGTTATAGGGACAATTGTATCAAACAAAATTCCAACACTTCGGTACGCAGAAGACGTAACGATTGTATCTACATTGCTGTGTTTAAACACCGCGTCCAAAATGCAAAGACCGCACAAAATTGTTCTTGCGCTGTACTCGGAAATACCTTTGATTTTTTGTCTTTTTTCCATATCAAGACCGCTTATCAACTCAAACACTTTTGTAAACGTTGTTTTGTCCGCAGCATAGTTGTGGTCGCTGTCGATTGGGTATTTGGTCATTTTACGTGCGAGGCGGGAAAAACTTGTCACCGCATCCCCGACACCAACAATCTGCATCTCTGGGTCAAGGTTTTTAAGAAACGGAGCATTTTTTTCAAGTTCTTTTAAAAACAAATCTGTTGCAACGATTGGGTTGTTTTCGGCTTTTTCGAACAAAGACACCGACCCGTACGGAATTGTAACCGATGCCAAAATCATACGACGGCAATAGTGTATAATTCTTGTGGAAAAACTGGAGATATTAATAATCACACCTTTTGCTACACCAAGTGTGTTTGCCACCGCGCGGAAAACAAAGTTGTCCTCTTCCTCGGGGGTAAGCATCTTGAATTCTTGTGAAATGCTTGAACCAATTTCGTCGATGAAACTTCTGTAGTTTTTTGCAATCGTCAAGTTGTTCGCAGCAACACAAGTTACATCAGTCACACCCTGCGCGTCACAAATTTTTCGGTACATCTTAAGTATCGTAACAACGTGGTGAATCTTTGCGGATTTAATCATGCCGTCTTTTTCAATGTGCTGGTTGATGTAGATTGGCTCTGACAACACTTTGTAAATTTGAAAGTGCTCTCCCAAGACACCCTTTGCAAGGGTCAATCGAACATACGTGGTTCCGATTTCGTAAAGTGCGAACTTTGTCATATTACAATTCTAACATAGGCATTTCCATTTGTGAATACCTGATTTTTAAATTTCGATATTAAACTTCTGAATGGTTTTCTTTAGCAACAGGTTTTGGTTTTGCCTTAGAACGTGCGCTTCGGTCATCCGACGCGTAAGAAGTGTGTTTCCTGTCAATATGCACGCGGAATTTAAAGCGTCGTACAAGGAAACCGATAAGGGCAACAAGTATCGCAACCGCCGTAATTACCGCAGGAACAATAACGTACCATTGGATTGGTGTGCGCTCGCCTGGAGGGGTAATGTCCTCCTCGGGGACATGGGACTCTGTGATAAACACAACGTGAGCCATGTCGTAATATTCTTCGCGGGCATTTTCGAATGTTTCCCTGTCAATTATTTCAAGCAAGAACGAATATATATAAACGCTCCCCGTAACCGCATAGTAGTCATTCCCAAATGTTACACGCAATGAAAGGTCGTGCAAATCGTCTGGGGTTATATAAAAGATAAGTGCCACAGATTGGTTTGCATCAATACCACGCATATTTAGGATATCGCTTTGTTGTAAATCAACAAATCCGCCTTCAAGCCCCTCAAGCGTAAAGTTCACACCCCAATCACGTTCTTCGATTTCTTCAACAACAAAATCGTTAGGATTTTGGGTTTGGATATCAGACTCTCTGTGAATACGATGTGGTCTTAGGTCACCGATTCTGACACGGATTGTGTATCTATAAAACATATCGCGCTCGATAGATTGTGTAAGAGTATTCACCGTCGAACGCGCACTTCTATTATAGTCATTTTGGATTTGCAAGATTGTTCCGTTTCTGTGAACGTCAACCTCGTCACGGGTAAAGAATCCGCTCGGGTCATTAAGGTCGGCATCAACATTTCCGCCGATACCGCGTTGTTCAAAACGAACGTTGTCAATAAACACGGTTCCAGGTCTTGCAGGACGATTTTGCGCACCCATATTGAAACTAAGTTGAACCTCGCGATTTGCGGCAATTGCGGCTTCCTGGATTGAAATAGAGAATGTTTCCCAACCTGTTGTTGTGTGACCGCCGTTTGCGCGCACTGGGCGGCTTAGGTCAAGGGTTGCAACAACCTGGTTCTGCACATGCGCTGTGACAGAAAAATCCAAGCCGTTTGATGCAAGATATTGTCTTTGAACATTAAACGTAATAACGTTCACCGAACTTGCATTAAGCGGTATAGAATTACTTGTAAGTGTCTGCCACGCGTTACCGCGGTTTTGCATCATAAATACGTTGTTGTTCGGACCCAAACCAACTATGCGCCCAGGTGAGATTGCCGTACCATAATGCTCTGAATGACGTGACCAGTGGTTTGGGTCGGCACTCACGATACCACTGCGTACGATTTCATCAGTTGCGCCTTCAGAAAAATTATGCACCCACCCTTGGGCCACAAGCGGGAACGGTCTGTCAACACTGCGGATTGTACCGTTGTTGAAAAACGGATTGTTTATAACAGGTGTTGGTATTTCATCCCCTTCTTCCTCTGTTTGCTGACCGACATCACCAACACGGAAAACGGCACCTTCTGCACCTTCACCAAACTCGGCAAAGTAAGCATGCGAGATACGTTGGATACGGAACTCGTCAATAAGTGCAAAGTCGTGACTGTTGCTATCGGCAGTACCAACCCAAAGTTCAATATCCACATCGACGTCATAATGCGTACCGCCGATTAAAAAATATCGGTTTAAAACCCAACCGTTATATGTATCATCATCGCTTGACAACGCAAACGGAGCATGACCAGTATCAAAAATCTCGCTCGGGTTACGTCCATGCCAACCGTGTTCCCTAACACGCATAGACGCCCCCGCCCCACCGTCGTTTGGTGCCAAACTATAAAACGTAATCATGTATATAAGTTGTCTTTCAATAGTAAGTGCAGCAGTTTGACCAGATTCAGGCATCACACGCAAACTCGCAGCCGAATCATAAGCCATAAGCACCTTAACATCCCCAGGCGACGTACCGAATGCGCGGTGGATTCTGAAATGCTCGTCATCAGGGGTGTTCAAATTAAGATATGTCGGCAAAACCGATGTACTGACCGCGGTTCTAGAGAATGTGTTTTCACGCTCGTGATTGGTCGGCGAATCTGGGTTCACGCGGTTTCTTTCAAAAGCAAAACCCCTAACTTCATTGGATAACCCTGCATTAGCCAGTACATGGTTTACTTCATATTTTCTGTCGGCACTTATGTGCTCTGACAAATCAAGAACATGCGTAAGCGACGGTAATGGGTTTCTGTCCAAACGGTCGTTAAAGACCTCACGGCTTAATCTTGTTACCATAGGGTTTTGGAAATAGATAACACCTTGGCTTGCAACCGTACTTCCAAGCGCAAGTTCCATTTTAAAAGATTGGCTTCTAAACATATCGGTGGTTATAAAAAATCTTGCCTCGCGCCACCCGCCGTATGCTGGCAAATGTATCCTTGGAACAAAATCACGATAGACACCGTGTGATACGCGTTCGGTCATTCTCATGCCTGATTGTTCTTGGTCCTCGCCACCCATAGTTTGCGGAAGCAATGAAAAAGTTCCAAACGCACCTGCCCCGCCTACATGTGGACCAACCGCCATGTATTCAACAGACACCAAATAATAGCCGTTTGCTTCAAGTTCAAATGACTGCTCTGTTTGAAAGTGTGCACGCGATGAATCAAATGCGTTTGCATTGTTCGCGAGCATAAAGACCGTATTGTTTTGTGTGATAACAGGCGGACGCCAATAGTCCAATGTACTATTATTAATGTAATCGGTGTTTTGTATAAAAGACCTAAACCTATCTGGGCTGATGTTTACCGCTCCGCCGATTGTGGTTTGGTTGTTAATGTTTGGACTCCAGCCACTGATTTCTCTTGAAAAGAAAAAATCATAAGTTTCTGATTCTCGGCTTAGGTCATAGTTTTGAATTTCTACGCGCCTTGAAGTAAATGCCATGCGTGCTTGTGACGGCGGGTTAAAAGACCATGGGATAAGAGGGTTGCTTCTGTTTGCAAGTGCCGAAAACCCAAGCGCAAGCGGGTACGCCAAAACCAAAGTTACACACGCAAATACCGCAAGCCCCTTCCTCAGATTCGTTTTCAACATTCTTTATTATCCCACAAAGCCCGTACAAAATGCAAGTCCCAAATTATCAATTTTTCAGGTCGTTGCAGGAACTACACCCGTCAACTTGGTAACCCACTCTGACAGCACCTTGCTGTGGTTCATCTCGTCAGAGAGGATTTCACGGATGTCTGCGCAAAACTCTGGCGGCAAACCTTGTGTGTCTGATAAAAGGCGGTAATAGAACTCAATCGCCTCTTGTTCTCCTTTGTTATTCTTGGCGATTTCCGCCGCGATGAAGTTAATGTCCATAATTTCTATATATTGACTTTGCGGAAATTTTGTGTTATAGTCCATACTTATGAACAATATCCTGAAATCAGTTGGTAAAGAAAACTTTGTAAATTTTTATTACCACATCAAGGCAATGAAACACTCCGATGAAAAACTTACGCGAGAATTTTTTGCTGGGAAAAAAGAATCCACTGCGCGACGCAGCTTTTGTGGTGCTTATAAAATCTTCAAAGACGGAAAAGAACTGGAAGCCCTTAAAATGATTATAGACAGCAAGAGGTTGCCTCAAGAGATTAAAGAAGAAGCACAAAGAATTTATGATTGGGAAACCGAAATCCCACCGTTCGAGATACGCGCAATCGAAAAGGTCAAAGAAATAAAAAACCAAGTTATAGGAAGCCTTAGACATATAAAAGAAAAACTTAGAGATAGTTTCGAGGAAACACGAAAAAGTTTTGCCAGCCAACTCAAGGATTTAAAAGATACCACAAAAACAACTATTAAACCTGGGTTGCAAGTGGTTGGTCTTGGACTCTTGTCTTTGTTTCTGACTTCGGTTTCTCGCGAGCATATTAAATCCGATATCGACATTGACCCAAACTTGTTTGGGAGCAATCCAATCGATTGGTTCAACGCAGAGTGGACAGAAAATTCGGGGGGGGGTATGGCGCAGGCTTTCGAGATTCAAAACAAAATTCTCGAAAGACGGGCTCAAGAACAACGCGAGCACCAAGACCTGACATATGTTGTTGACCGCGTTTCCAGCCACGAAGGCTCCCGCGGTAACTGGGGAAAGGTTGCGCGTATCGACAGAATGGGTGTTGGTCTTATGATGCCGAACTCAATCTATGGTATTGAAACGCTTAACGAACAACTGATTGCGATATTTTCAAACCCCGAGAGTTCAGAAATTGCACGCCAAGCGGTGCTCGAGGAGTTTGGGGATGATTCTGGTTACTTCATGGTCAGGGATTTGTACATGAATCATGACGCACAATTTATTCATAATAAATTCGCATTTGATGAACAAGGTCAAGAAAACTTTGATGAATTCGCCCCGATAATTTCAGTAATTCAAGACAGTTCTGTCGGCCGCGACCAGCAAGAGGTCGACATCAACCGGCGCAAAGGCAACGTAAATAATGAGTTGGACAGACATGGGTTTATGTTTTTGCGCTCGCACCTACACGCATTTGACTTGTCGGTCATTATCGGCGAAACAGGTATGGCAAACGCCTTTAGAGATGGGCTCTCGGGATTTCCAAGAAACCCTGACGGCACGGTGAACCGCGATACGTTCGACATTGACCGAATCCTCAACCACGACTTGCCATGGTTCCTCCGTCAAAACGCCCCGCCGAATGTAGACGTAAATGAATATCTAAGGGTTCAAATGAACTTCGCCCGCGAACTTGTGGCAGAAAACGTGAATCTATTTATTGATTTTTGGAAAGACCTCTTTGTCCACGCCGAAGTAGTAAGAAGTTTCCCAAGACACCAACACGTCGCACGACGCAGCGCAGCGAACCTTGGCATCGGCGGACTTAGAAGCGGCATTGTAAACCGCCAAGAAGTTTTCCCCGACGACAACCGATTAAACAACCCCCGCCCAACAATCATCACAGAGTTTTCACGCCACGCACCAAATACCCTCGCATCACCATCACCGCTTTTTGAGATAGCACAGTTTGAAATAATTGAATAAGAGTTTTTGGCGGAGAGTGCGAGATTCGAACTCGCGGAACCCTTGTGGGGTTCGGGTCATTAGCAGTGACCTGGTTTCGACCAACATTGGGGGTTGACAAAAGCTGAGTTTTGTGGTATCATCACGATATGACAAATTATTTAAACTCTTATCACCCTTTCAAATGCCCACTTGAAGGTATTGACAAAACAGGACATGCGCGTTTCATACAGGAGCAAGACCTTGGAGCGTGTGAAAAAATTAAATGTAAGTGCCCGATAAACAATGCTCCAAGGGGTTACAAACTTGCTTGTGTAAGCATGCGCAGTGAAAGGGCATCATCATTTAACGCGACAAAGGGCTTTATGAGCCAATGCGGGGATTATTTAGATGAAAATAGCGAGATTTTTACAGAAGACTTAATAGATGGCTTGAACAAAGATGGTGAAATGCACATCTAATTGTTCAATTGTTGCCGACAAAATTTATCTGCATATTAGAATCCACTGAACAAGTCAAGTATTTTCGCGCGTGCCTGCCCTTTCGGTCAGGGGGAAATTCAACAAATCCGAATCGTTTGATTGTCAATGTCCCAAAATGAGCCACGAGTTCAGATTAGAACGATGATGGCGGAGAGTGCGAGATTCGAACTCGCGGAACCCTTGTGGGGTTCGGGTCATTAGCAGTGACCTGGTTTCGACCAACTCACCCAACTCTCCACGGATACAGAGAATCTTCGTTGTTGGTCGGCGTCACTTGCGTTCCCTAGCGACCAACTCACCCAACTCTCCATAGCACACAATATATCACATGATTTACGGACTTGCAAGAAAAGATTTTAAGTTTTATACTAAAAACATGACCAAGGAAATTACCGAGTATTTCAACAAAACAATCTACCCTTTTTATTGCGACAAAATCGGCAAACTGTACGGCGACCATGTAAAGCGTGTCATCCAAAAAAGTTTTGATTTCGCAAAAACCGTCGAGTCCGAACCAATCAACATGGATATGGTTTTTGTTATCGGTGCTTTTCACGACATCGGTTTAATCGGCGGTAAAAAAGACCACGAGAAACGAAGCGCCCAAATGTTTCTTGAAGACAAAGAGATTACAAAGTTTTTTGACAAAACCCAAATTAAAACAATCGCCGAAGCAATCGAGGACCACCGCGCATCAAAAGACGGTGACCCTCGAACTATTTACGGCAAAATTGTTTCCACGGCGGACAGGCTCGGGTGGATGGATTTGGACGAGGCCCTTAGGGTTCAATACTCTTTGCGGCTCAAGATGTTTCCCGAATATTCTTTGGATGAAAAGATTGAAGATGCCCGCCTGCACGTCATCGAAAAGTTCAGCCCAAGCGGTTATATCGACGGCAAGTTTTATTTCAAGACCGATGAACTTGACGAATTCAGAAAAGAGTTTGTTGCTTTGGCAAACGACAAAGAAAAATTCAAACAAGAGTTCCTTCGGGTGAACGGTTTGAGATAAGTTCTTTTCTTTTAAACCTGTGGTTAATTATCATGATATGTGTAAAGCCAATCACAATAGGTATATAGAACACAATGATACGCCAGATAAGTGTCGCCAACGCCCCCGAAGCCACACCCGTCGTTGCCAAGAGGGCTACACTATAGACCCAATAAAACGACAAATCAATAGCCCCAGAGTTCCCAGGTGTCGGGATGAACGAAACCGCGTTTGTTATAAGGAGGTTAAGTACAACAATCTCTGCCCAACCCCAACTGTGCTCGGCTTGAAAGCCAAATGCTTTTAGGACAAAAAACCCAACGGACGCGAGTGCGAGTTTCGACCCAATCGACAACAAAAAGCAAAGTATCAAACGCTTTCTCTTGATAAGCAACTTAAGACACTCGCTGTTTTTTTCCAGTTTTATCATCACACGGTCGTACATACGGTCTGGGTCTTTTGTAAGGCGCAAAAACTTTGCGGTCCTTGCAACAAAACGTGTGATTCCGCTACAGGCTTTTTTGGAAAACATAGATATGATAATCAGGAGTGGCAACCCTGCATTAAGCGCAACTCCAATGGCCGCCGCAATATAGATTCCAATGTTCATGGTTATCGTAGAACCAAATACATTCGTGGCATTCAAAATAATCGCAATAACGGATATCAGCGCAAACGCAAATTGGCTGACTGCGTACTCCATAATCGGCAAAGTTATCGCGGGTCCATCCTCGATTTTTTTCCTTTGCATATGGTGCACCTGAAAAGGCTGGGCTCCCGCACCCAAGGGTGTAACCTTTGAATAAAATTGCCCAATCATTATTGTGGAGGCACTTAAAGCCAACCTTGGTTTCCCCGTGAAGAATTTTGTTGTCACACAAAACGAAAGCGTCATGCAAAGAAACCAAAGAAACATCGAAGCAATGGCAATCAAAAACCACCACCAGTTTTGCGAAAGCAACTCTCCCATAGCCGACGTATAAATGTTGTCGCCCCCGCCTAAAAAGTCCGAGAGCATCGTAAACGTAATGGCACCTGCGTTGACAACAATAAAGATTGTCCAAAACACAATCTTTTTCCACCGACGTTTTGGCTTTGGCTCGGATTTAAACTTCTCCAACTCCTGAGCCTTAGACACAATACTCTGCGTCGTTGACTCGACTTGACACTCGGTTTCTTTTTCTTGCGTTTCCTTCTCGCTCATCAACAACAAGTATATCACACGGATTGTGGATTGACAACAGTCGTTTTTGTGGGCTATTATAGTTCATGAAATCGAAAGAAAAAATCGTGAAAGTTAGGCGTCTTGACCGCAAAGAGTTACAACCTATTATGAATAACCTCCTTGTCGAACTTAAAGAGGTGTTGGAAAAGCACAATCTTCGTTACTGGCTTTGGGGCGGGACCCTTTTGGGGGCGGCGATGTATAAGGGCTTTATCCCGTGGGATGATGACATTGATATTGGAATGCCACGCGAAGATTACAACAAGTTAATTGAAATCGCACGCAGGGGTGAACTTAAAAACACGCTTTGGTGTAATGAACTTAATAAGAAGTTTAAATATATGTTCGCCAAATATTGCGATGACAAAACCCTTGTGAAGGAAAATTGGACGAACGCGGGCAAGATTGGTGTTTTCGTCGATATCTTCCCAGTTGACGGGTTGGGCGACACGATGCAAGAAGCCCGTTCGGTCCACAAAAAAATAAAGCCGTACTCTTATATGTATTGGGCGTGTGTCACACCGATGAAGATTAAATTCTGGCTAATAATTCCTCCTTTGACCCCGCTGTTTTTCATGTGGAGATTTTTTTACAACCGCGCAGTCCGAATCAGCAAGCGAAAAAGTTTTGACAACTGTAGATTCGTTGGCATGACAGGCGTCAAGTTAAACGACCGCGAGATTATCGACCGCGACTTTTTTGATTCTAACACAACGCTCCAATTCGAGGGCAAAAGATACCCTGCCGCGAAATACGAAGAACGCCTTGACCGAAACTATACCCCAAAATGGCGCATACCACAGCCTGAAAGCGAGCGCAAAATCCACGGGTTCAAGGCTTGGGAGATTAAAAAGCAACGTTAAAAACCCAGTTCGCCCTCAGTGTTGGGTCCGAATCGCGTTGACGCAATCGCGGTCTGTGGCCAAAGGTTTGTGGGCGTACTTGTTTTTGGACTTTTTCACAAAGTACCGAACATAGAAAACCCCGATTGAAACAAGAGCAAAAATTTCGGTTATAAGCGATATAAAGTTTGTGAAAAAAATCGCCGCAATCAAAACCATGATTGTTGGGATGACGGCAGCGAGCCTCACCACGTGCGGGTATGGCGTCCATTGCGCAAACGTCGCCGCCATAGTCACCCCAAAGAACACCCAATCAAACCACCATGTCGCCGTAAAAATCGCCACGGGTATGTTAAGTGCCAATGCAACAACAAGTATCGAAATATCAAACCAAAGGGGGATTGGCTTAACGGTTTTTTCACGAGCACTGTAGTTTTTTGCGCCTTGTTTGCTTTGCTCTCGCCTGTTATGAAGCCACGCATATGCCAACAATCGGAACACAACAACGCCTGCAATCCCTGCCATGATAAAGTTGCCGAGGAAACCTTGCATTACCGCGCTCAGGACGTTAGAAATTGCAAGGCACACCAGCATAAGGGGCTTCTTTTTCATCTGGAAACCCAAAACGACAAAAACAAGGGCGATGACGCCGATGACTTGGCTCACAATCCACTGCCACAATGGTACGGGCAAATCCGAAAAATCAAACATGGTTTTATTATGCGCAAAAAATAGTTTTATTAATTAAAAAACATTCTTTGCCTCTTACAATTGTCATGAGTGCAAAAACCATTGCCTCCCGCACAACATTCGGCGCAATTTCCGCGCAACTCGATTTTCATGTTGGCAACAAGAAATATCCTTTGAAACTCGTCATCATCATTTGTAGTGAAATCATCCATAATTCGGTTGTCACCAATCATCTTTCTTTTAAGTTCAACACTTGTGTCCTCTTTAACAACACCTGTAATTCTCAGCCACTTTTTTGTTTTATCCCACGCACAAATTGCAATGTTTGGATTTGCCATAACCTGCTTCCAAACTGGGCGAATATCTTTTTGGTCAGGGTGCATTGTTTCGGACATGATAATGTACAACTTGTTTTCATGCTCCATACAAGTACAAAATGGACGAACCCTTGGGTTTCCGTTTTCGTCTGTTGTTGCAAAACAAAATGCGTTCTCTTGCATAAAAGTAACAACTTTTTTCAAATCAATCTTCATTTTTCCCTCCAAAGTGCCTCCATAGTACACCACCATATATAGTGGTGTCAACAAACTTACACCACAAGTGTAGTTTTTATCATTTTAGTATTGCAAATCCCTGCAACCACCATTTATACTAACACCATGTTTAATGGTATTAAAAATGACGAAGAAACTCGCGAGCAAAAGCGGGTTACTTTGACAGCGGACGATTTTGGTGAGGGGCGAATAAAAGCAGCCCACGAAAAATGGCAAAAGCGATTGGATGAAGGCAAAGGACTTTTCGGCAGAAAAGATGGAAAGCATATGACCATGACCGACGCAGGTATCACAGACCGCGGTTGACATGAACACGCGCACAAAAGGCAACACTGGCGAGGACCTTGCCACCGATTTTTTGATAAAAAACGGCTTTACAATTTTGGCGCGCAATTATTGTATAAGTAAAAACTTTCAGGGCGGTGAAATCGATATTGTTGCCCTTAAAAACGACGTCATCCATTTCATAGAGGTCAAATCCCGCAACACCGATACATACGGTTCGGGGGCAGAGTCTGTTGGTTTTACAAAACAAAAAAACATACGGAAAATAGCAACACACTTTTTGACATCAAACAAGTTGTACGACGAGGTTTATACAAGCCTCGATATTATCGAAGTCACAAACGGTGAAATCGACCATATTGAAAATTGTTTTTAATTCAAATGATTTGACATAGTTTCAATTTTTTGTTTAATTAAGATTATGAGCACGGCAAACGAAATTTTGGAACTGGTTGGAACCCTCGAGGGTCAACCAAAAGATGCCCAGTTTAAGGCGCTTGACAAATTTGATGGGTTGGATATCACGCACGCACAAAGTATCTTGGCGAAACAAATCGCTTCTTTGGAAGCACAAATGGAAATCTTTAAAGATTACGAAATAAGCAAAGAATTAGACCTATGAAAATTTCCAATCTAAGCGAAACCACGAACAAAGGCGATGTGATTTGCACCGTGACAGAATACCCAACCCACTGGGAAGAAATGAACATGGCGGCGGTGAAACTTTGCGTCAGACACCCCGCCAGTGGTTTTAGAACAAACACCAAAGTCAAGGAGGCGTGCCTTGTAACCAAAGGCGGTGGCAAAATTACAAAGAGCGATGGGCAAACTTTTTCGTTTCAAAAAGGTGATATCGTTTACATTGAGGTGGGCGACAAATATTTTTGGGACGCGAAGTGTGAACTCGTAATAGCCTGCACCCCGCGTTGGACGCCCGAGCAATCCGAGTTTACTCAACATTAAAAATATTCTGAACATTTTGTTTGACTGAGGCAAAAAATCTTTTTAATTTTTCAGCACGAGTTGGTGTCGGCTCAACGTATCCGCGGAAACCTGGTTTCCCGTAGTTGTCAGAGCACCGCACTATGTCATACTCTGTTGCCTCTGACATATATTCCTGCCACTCGTAACCTAATATTTCGTTTGGGTCAAAGACCCCATTTATATCATAAAATTTATCTTGGATTAAAGTAACAATATGACCTCGTTTGAATTTGACATGATACGCAATAGCCTCTGGGAATTCACTTTTAAGCAATCGAAAAAGATTGCCACAATTGCCTCCAAGATAAACATCTTTGGCGTTGCGCCGAGCCTCTTCTTCTTTTTTAAATACCTGTCTGATAAACTCCAATACAACATCTTGATTCATACTGATGATGATATCATATTTTTAATTTGAACGTCAACGACAATCTCTGGGAGGCGCAAAAGTTCGTCCTCTGAACACACGTTGTTTTGCACCAAAATCTGGCAAGGTGCCACGTGGGTTGTCTTTGCAATATCCAAAAGTGTGTTTCCCGCAAGTTTAATTTTTACAAGCATACCAATTGATATGCGAAAACTAAATTTAAACGCCAACACTTTTGCATCTTCGGTTTTGCTGATAACAATATTTGCCGCAGCCACCCGTGCAATTGGCTTTTTCTTTCGTATATTCTTGTCGCGCGTACTTGGTGCCGAGATGCTTGGCGTTTACCAAATCGCTATGGCGTTTTTTATGGTGCTGTTGACCCTTGTGTCATCGGGGCTTCCCCTTGCTATATCAAAACGTGTTGCTACTAAACAGCACGGAGGTGTCGTGCCCGCAGGTTTGGTTATAGGAATAATAACAAGCGTCATCGCCTGTGCCATAGTTTTAATCTTCAGCCACTTCTTTGGATTCTTGTTCACGGACGAGAGGGTCATATTGATTCTGATTGTGTTATTACCCTCTGTTATTGCAGCGAGTGTCTACGCCGTAATCCGCGCCGTTTGGTGGGGGGAACGTAGATATTTCCTTTTGGGGGCAACCGAACTTGCTGAACAAATATTCAGAATTATCGTCTTTGTCATAATGTTGGCACTCGCGTTCAAGTTCACCGATATGGCGGGGTTGGCGGCACTTAGTTACACCGTCGCATTTGTCGTCGCCGCCATTATGTGCGCAGGGATATATTTGAAAACCAGAAAACTTGGAACCCCCGAGGGCGGAACAACAATGGGTCAGTACAAACCCCTTTTAAAAAGTGCCGCCCCAATTACGGGTATGAGGCTCTTGGCAAGTTTGTCGCTCCCCCTCATTGCAATCATTATCCCTATGCGCCTTATCCAATATGGTTGGTCAACTACCGCGGCGGTGTCGGCTTTTGGAATCTTGGTTGGTATGACAATCCCGATACTTACAATACCGCAAACGATTATCAGTGCCCTGTCAACCGCACTGGTTCCAGATTTAAGTTCCGCCCATGACAGGCAAGACACAAAAAAAATCAAAGACCGAATTGAAAACGCAATGAAGTTCACATTGTTTATAAACTTTTTGATTCTCCCCGCGTTTATCGCAATGGGCCCAGGTATAGGTACATTTCTATACGCCAATGTCGAGAGCGGTATTTTTCTATCCCATTTCGCATGGGCGATGATTCCAATGTCTTTGGCTCAAATAACAAACGCAATATTAAACAGCCTCGGTGCCGAAACACGTGCGATGAAAAACTATGCCATAGGGGCCGTTCTTATGTTCCTCATCATTTGGTTCATGCCAGGGATTTTGGGTATAGGCGCACTCGTTGTAGGTATGGCTGTTTGCATGACCGTTGCAACAATTTTGAATCTTGCGCTTATCGCAAAACTTGGGGTATCAGGACTTGTTTATAAGGTGTTCAGCGAGATTTTTATATTTACACTCATAGCCCTGCCGTCTGCCCTGCTTGGGTACTTTGTGTTCAGTTTAAGCGAACCCGTGTTTGGATTATTCTTTGGCTTGGCGTTCGGGGGCGCGTTTGCAAGCGGTTCATTTGTAACCCTCTGCCACGTTTTCAATATTGTTAAGTTTGAATTGAATACTTTTAAACAAAAATCAACAAACTGAAAGTAATGATAAATATCATCTTGCGCGTAATTATTGTTTATGTTGTCATCATCGGCATCATGCGCCTTATGGGCAAACGTCAACTTGGCGAACTTGAACCCTTTGAATTGGTCATAGCCCTAATCATCGCAGATTTGGCGGTAATCCCGATGTCGGAACAGACTATCCCCCTCTGGTACGGGATAGTACCACTGGTTGTAATTGCGATTTTGCACTTTTGCACAAGTTTCCTTTCAAAAACAAGCCCAGTAATGCGCGATATTATAAGCGGTAAACCAGCAATTGTTATGAACCCCGACGGTATGGACTTTAAACAATTGGGAAAACTTAATATAAGTGCAGAAGAATTATGCGAGATGCTTAGAAACATGGACTATTTCGATATCAGCGATGTGAACTACGCGATTATAGAGCGCAACGGAAAAGTATCGGTTATTCCAAAATCAGACGCCACCCCACTTACACGCGAGGACATGAAAGTTGAACAGCCAGACCCAGACATCTTTTTCACAATCGTCGAAAACGGTCGTGTCATCAAAAAAAACATCAAACAAATGGGACTTTCACATCTTGCGGTGATACCCCTCGTAACACACAACATAGAGGGTAGTCTAAGCAACATACTATTGTGTAATTTGTCGAATAGTGGCGACGTTTTTATTCAAACAAAAGACGGTGGAACAAGGTCGTTCACGGTTGACCTAGAGGGAATTAACAAGACGGTTGAAAACGTAATTGAAGATGACAACGGCGACCCGCAGGAACCAGAAGAAGTGGCCAAGGCCGCCAAGAAAGGTGCCAAATGATAGTACGCAGTTTAATTGTTTTGGGATTGGTTCTTTTGCTGGCGGGATTGGTCGTTGGGGAACAACTTTATGTAAATCACGTCTTTGGCAAAATGAAAGATGAAACCGCAATCATAATGGAATACGTGCACGAAACACCAGAGGACAAAGACGGCAAGGTTGTGTTCTCGGAAGAACTTAAAACCCGTATCAATGCGCTGAGAGAGTATTGGTTGGGGCACGAGCATAGATTGTGTATCTTTATCAAACACATCGACGTTTCATACATCAGCGATGCAATTACATATGCGAAAAACTTCATCGATTTTGACAACAAAGAAGAAGCCTCAAACGGTCTGTCGCGGTTGGAATATCTTTTGAATACATACCACAGCGTTTATGGATTAAATGGGTTGAATATTCTGTAACAAGCGTGTAAACTGACACCATGTCATTCACATCATTTTCATCGCCAAACGGAACAAGAAACAACTTCATGCAAAGTGACCGCAGCGAAGTTGAACTGTATCGCCTTAAAGGGCGCAACTTTTCCCAACAACTTATGGCAAAACGCCAATCGCATCGCGGACAAAATTTGACGGCGTCCGAGTTGGAACTTGTTGACTCTGCCCTTGCCGCCGAACAAGGAAACAGGCGCAAACGCTTTTGGTTTTGGTTTTCATATTGGACAGTTGCGGTGGCTACGTTTTTTGGTGGTATCGCAATGCTGGCAACCGCGGGCGACTTTAACGAAGGCGTCGAAGTCTGGCGGTTCAGCGGTATTATCGCGTTCGTGGCTTTTGCCCTTGTTTTTGCGGGCTATATGACGTATCAGATGCTTTCAAACCGACACATCCACACCGCTGATGCCGTAGACGCAATGTACAAAGGCCGTGAAAGCACAATGCTCTCGGGCCAAGCAATAATTTACGACATTGCGATTACATCTTTTTTAACACACCGCACGTCATCCGCAAACCACGGTGCATCCATCACCCTCCCTCGTCCCGAGTGGCAAACCCGTTTCCGCCTCCGTGTTTTTGTTTTGGACACAAAAAGGTTGTTGAACCTTTTTATAAACGTTCCCGAGGTCGAGAACTTTACCCACACTTTTGGTCAAAAAATCAACATCCGATACAACCAACGTCGCAAGGCAACCGTCGCGATATTGGACAATTAAAGTTCGAGTTCCGACAACTGTTTTTTGGCCCTAAAATAAAATAACAACGAAAGCGAATATGTCCCAGTTAAAACCGCGATTATTATCGGTATTACCGTTAAAGGTTCAAAATACATACACAGCAAAAGCGAAATCCCCATTGTCATAGCCACAGAAACCCTTTTCAAAACATTGTACGCAAAGTGGAACTCGCGTTTATAGGGTGCAAGTTCTTCGATTTTGATACTGTTGTTTAGGATTGTACCGCGTGCATTTCCGAACACCTTGTTTGAAACCGAACCAAGCGCGGAAAAAACAAGCACGGATGCCAAAGTCAACCATAGGGTCATGCTTAACGCCGATACTAACCATAAGATGGAGGTAACCAAAATTATAATCAGTTGCCATTTTTTTAGTTTTGAATAAACTATCAAAGCCCCCAACGCGAACAAAGCGACAAGCGACGAATATAGTCCAAGTGAAAACTCGCTCTCCCCTGCATGAAAAAATATCAGTATTGGAAGCAGCAACGATACTGCCCCTTCTGTGGATGTCTTTGTGAAAAAATGTTGCAGGTAAAAACTCCGCATATGTTTGTACTTCAAAGATTTTTTTACAAACACCATGGGGCTGAACTTTTGTGGCGACTCCGCAATAGTAATTCGTGGAATCATCAAGGAGAACACAAACGCCAACGCGCATAAAACACCCAGGGTTACAAACATGGCAAAAAAGTTTACCTCCGAGATTATAACCCCGACCAAAAACGGTGCGACGATTGCGGCAAGTCCCGCTATGACCGCGCTCTTGGCCAAAAACCCACTGGTTTCTCTTGCTTTGTTTTTGTCCATTATTGCAATCTCGTGCGGAGTATAATAAAAATACGCGGTACACCTCTGCAGTGCTAAAATCAAAAACGGCAAATACAACCCTGTCGGCAATGTAACCACAAGCACCATAATCAGCAGGTACATAAGGAAACTTAAACGATATATCAGCATGATAGTTTTTTGGTTCAGCAAATAGTAAAAGACAAAGTGAAACAAAAACGCAACCCCCGTGGCCGCAAGGTTTACAATCAAAACAAACACGATATCGTCATTAATGTTCTGTAAAATATAGACCGAGAAAAATATACTGAAAAACGCGCTTAGCAAGGTGTGACAAGCGTTAATACAAATCATCGCGGTTTTCGTTCGTGCAAAATTTTCCATTGACTTGGACCTTGTCATAGCATATATTACCTTAGGATGAAAACGCAAAAGGAATTCATGATTTTTGCTCGGCGGACAATTGCATTGCGGCGTAACTGTGCGTAAGTTTTCTTTTGTCTATAATTTAAGATAAACAAAGAAGTCTGCCCGCAGTTATGGGCGGACTTTTTTAACCCAGTGTTTTCATCCAAAAATAAATATTTAAGGAGTTATAAAAATGAAAAAAACAAATCCAAAAAAAGTGATAATCATAGGTGCAGCAGGTCGTGACTTTCACAACTTTAACACCTACTTTAGGGGCAACGACAAATACAATGTCGTTGCATTTACCGCATACCAAATCCCAGACATAGCAGGGCGCAAATACCCAGCAAGTTTGGCAGGGTCACTGTACCCACAGGGCATCCCAATTTTTGCACAAGAAGAATTGGAAACCCTTATCAAAAAACTTGGTGCCGAAATGTGCGTGTTTTCGTACAGCGATGTGCCCTATTCGTATGTTATGGGTCTGTCATCAATTGTGAATGCGGCGGGCGCGGACTTTATGCTTATGGGGAGTTCCAACACCCAAATCAAAAGCACCAAGCCCGTCATCTCTGTAGGTGCTATCAGAACAGGCTGTGGTAAAAGTCAAACAAGCCGTGCTATCGTTGAAAAACTTATGAAAAAAGGCCTAAAGGTCGTGGCTGTGCGTCACCCTATGCCCTATGGGGACTTGGAAAAACAAAAAGTTCAACGCTTTGCTGTGGTTGCTGACCTCAAAAAGCACAATTGTACAATCGAAGAAATGGAAGAATACGAACCGCATGTTGCACGCGGTAACGTAATTTATGCGGGTGTCGATTACGAAGCAATTTTGCGCCAAGCCGAAAACGACCCAAACGGCTGCGACGTAATTTTGTGGGACGGAGGCAACAATGACTTTTCGTTTTTTAAACCCGACCTCATGGTTACGGTGGTCGACCCTCACAGACCTGGGCACGAGTTAAGTTACTACCCAGGCGAAGTAACCCTTCGTCAAGCCGATGTTGTTGTTGTAAACAAGATTGACTCGGCAGATTTTGCAAACATCCAAACGGTGCGCGCAAACATCGCCAAAGTCAACCCAACCGCAACCGTAATTGATGCGGCATCAACACTCTCGGTTGACAAACCCGATATGTTAAAAGGCAAAAGGGTTCTTGTGGTCGAGGACGGTCCTACACTAACCCATGGCGAGATGACTATAGGCGCAGGCGTTGTTGCGGCAAAAAGGTTTGGGGCAAAAGAGTTGGTCTGCCCTCGTCCATATCTTGTGGGCAAGTTGAAAGACACGTTTTCTGCATATCCAAACATCGGTACGCTCTTGCCAGCAATGGGATATGGCGAGAAACAAATTAAGGACCTTGAAGCCACAATTGAAAAGGTCGACTGTGACGTTGTTTTGATTGCTACACCGATTGATTTGCAGCGTATCGTCAAAATCAAAAAGCCTTGCGTCAAGGTCGATTATGAACTCCAAGAAATCGGCAAGCCCGACCTCGATATGGTTCTTGATGGTTTTGTAAAAAAGTTTCTTAAGTCAAAAAAATAACAGAAAAAGCCCTGCATCGTGCGGGGCTTTTTTATTATTTCTTTGTGGTTGTCGCCCGTGGTTTGGCGGGGGCTTTTGGCTTGGCGGCTGTTGTTTTGACTTTGGGTTTCGGGGTAGGTTTTGGTTTTGCCTCAACCTCGGTTTCCTCTGATTCGTTTACAAATTTTATTTCTGGGATTATTTCTTCTTTTTGTACAGCAACTTTTGGTTGGTCGACCGTGACTGGTTCGCTTTTACGGCAACATCTTTGCCACTCGGCTTCTGTAACGGCGAGGGTCTTTTGGATACCTTTGAACAGTGGCAGAATGCCAAAGACAATCAACTGACCAAAATATGCAGTAGACACAAGCGCAAACGCGTACCATCGTGCAAGGCCTTCCGCAGGGGCAAGGTCAAGATTCGGGATTGTGTGCATGGCATCCATCATGTCCAATAGCGCACCGTTTGCAAAAATGGCACGCGCACCTATCGCCAAGAATATGGTCGAGAGCAACCCTGTTGCAAGTTGGACGTAACTTGCGACCTCGCTATTTGTTTTTGGAAAATATTTGCACACATTGTACGCGATTGTTCCGATAAAAAAGAACAATGGTCCAAGGAGCAAACTAACCATGAAAAAGTCCACGCCGACCCCGCTTGGTATAGTTGCAAGCGCCGTAACGTACATGATTATACCTGCCACACAGAGCATGATGTAAAAAATTCTGAACCAATTTTTAAGCATGCTTTATGTTACAGCGGGCGGGGCATCCAAGTCAAACAAATTTGCACGTACAACAAAAATGGCGACTGGGTCTAGTCATATCGTTGTTGTGTGGTATACTTGCACCCACCCTATTTAAAGTTCCCCAGTAGCCCCCTTTGAAAAACCCCCGTCGCTTTGCGACACCCCCTTTTCAAAAGGGGGAATTACCAAACAACCCATTCCCCCTTTCCTAAAGGGGGTGCCCGTTAGGGCGGGGGTTTTTTGTATCTGGGAGGGGTGGCGCGAAGCGACGGGGGTTTTTGGGAACTTTGCCACACTGGTTTTGGTTGGGGTTTTAATGGCTCGCAAAACCCAAGAACAACCCAGTAATAACCCAAAAATAACCTGGAAATAACCCAGTTAAAAACCCAAAAAGTGTTGGTGTTATTTCAAACTCCGTGATATAGTGGAGGCATGAAAAGGGTCTGGATTCCAATGTTCGTCGTCATCGTGGCAGTCACGGGTACCGCAATCGGTCTGTACTTTGCCCTTCGCCCAACCCCAGTTATAGGAGCCCGAATACAACTTAACCAACGATATTATTTAACAGACATCAGGTCAGGCTTTTTCAGATATCCCGACGAAAACGGCATGCCGTCCGATGACATCATCCACATGATAAGGTACGACCAATCATACGGCATCTTTGAAAACGACTTTCAGACATTCCGTTTGGTTTTCGCACACGGCACCTATCGAACAGAGTTTAACTTCATAGTCACACGCTTTCGCCACACCCGAACTGGTACAACCGCAACGCTTAGAAACGTATTCAATGGCGAATTGCGCGAGTACACAATCCGAACCACCCCAACCCAAATAAAGTTCTCCTCCACCATTGTTTCCCACGTCACGGTTGCAAGTCGCGAATTCGCACCCGCACCAACCGTAGAAATCTTCCGCGACAATGTGTACGTGTTGATTTTCGCCGTAACCACCCCGCCGCACATCATTGAAAGGGAGGAACAAGAATAATGGACACTTACCGAATCAAAGCCTTTCTTAAAAGTCGTAAATTCATTGTTTCAACACTTTTGTTGGTTTTAATCGTAGGTGCCGCAACCACGGCAATCATTTTTTTAACAAGACCATACTATATGACAATCTTTGCGGTCGGTTCCTATATCCCAGGCACAGACGTTGAACAAAGGCGCACACGCGAGTTTGCGGGGTCACGCCTTTGGATGCACAACAACAACACGTTTTCGTTCGCAATATATTATAGGGGCAACCAAGAACTTGTAGGCATAGGTCGTTGGGAACAAAACGGCGACCAAGTCACGTTTATCTACACCGATATGTTCCGCGCGGTAGGGTATGAACTCTGGCGCGACCACGAGCACGCCAATTGGACCGCAACCTACACATTCCGCCGCGGAACATTGGCACTTCGCTGCCCTAACAACCGATATTTCTTTTTTAGAAGATAAAACCCGAAAAAACCCGCCCTAAGGGGCACCCCTCGTTGGCAATAAAAACCCCCGTCGCTTTGCGACACCCCCTTTTCAAAAGGGGGAATTATCCCGTTGCTTAACTTTTCTGAACACGGTTTTCTTCAAACATCGCGCGCATCTCGTCAGAGGTTTCAACCTGAATCAGGGTCCTGTTCATCGCACTGGAAATAAAGAAACATTGCCCCCTGCCGTTGGTAACAATTTGTTGTTGTTCGGACTTGTTGATTTCACCCGAGTTTTTATAAAGCGTCACAAGGTCGGTCATGTCGTTCGGGGCAAGCGCAAAAATCATAGAGTACTGGGATGCGTTGATAATGGCGGCGGATTTTTTCGCAATCGCGGGCGAGCCCACAAAGTCCTTAACGTTCTGCGTAATAACGATTTGCATACCGTCGTACTTACGAATACGTTTTGCCATGTTGAACATGAAATCAAGAGCGATAGGTCGTTGCTCGGAAATGAAAACGTGGGCCTCGTCAACAACTATGATGATTTTACGGCGAACTTTGTACTTGGCGTTGTATTCACGGTTTTTGATGACCTCCCCGTCTAGGAACTTGAACACGAGCAACATCTGGGCATCGGCAACAACGTTGTTCTTGTTGGCAAGCAAAGTCATGAAATCGAACGTAACAAAGTTCTCGTTCGTGCGTATGGTCGCGGGTCCGTTCCAAAGACCCGAAAAGCGTCCACCCTCGGCGAACTTTTCCAAATAGGTCACAAGCGCGCGGTAGTTAATCCGTGAAAAGTCATCCACCGCGTTTGCATGGTATCTTTTTGCCAAACCATAAAGGTCCTGAAACGTCGGGTACTGCCCCGCGGTGAGTTGCCGAAAGTCCGTAAATTGGTCGATGCCTTTTGACTTGTACACCGCGGCAACAAGACCGTTTAGGGTTTCCAACGCATCGGGTTTGATACCTTCCATAACGACTTTGAAAAACGATTCCAAGAACCTTAGGTGCGCCTCGAACGTATCATCGAATTCGTTTGCGCCTTCCTCGTCGTCGACCATAGACGGATAAATATGGAAAGGATTAAATCGACCCTTGGCGGAACTCCCCACATCCAAGATGTTTCCGTGCAGGTTTTGGGTGAGGATTGTGTACTCGCGCTCTGGGTCCAGGATGAAAATTTTTGTGTTGTCGGCGGCAAGGTGGGATAGGATACTTTTTGTACAAAACGATTTACCAGAACCAGATTTTCCGATGATAATCATGTTACTGTTGACCCGCGTGTCATTACGTTTGAAAAAGTCCACAAAAACGGGGTAACTGTTCGACCCAATGAGAATGCCGTTTTCGTCTTGCAACATATCACTGATAAACGGGAACGCCGCCGCAACGGTCGTAGTCGGAATACCGCGGGTTAGGTCTTCGACAGTTTCAATACGCGCAATGTTCGAGGAACGAAAAACATCGACCTGCCGACCCGCCATTTCGCTGAACGAAAAACCTTCTTCTTTCAATTTTGCTTTGACTTCTTTTTGTTCGTCCCATTCTATCATAAGGTGCAAATTACAATCATACACGGATTCGTTCCCGCGTTTGATTTGATACAACAAATCTGAAATTGTTTCAAGTTGCGTATCACGTTCAATCATGTGCGAGGATTTTCGGCTGTTTTCCATTTGCGTGCGCATCTCGATAATCGCCTTGTCAATGGATTTCTCCGCCATAGCCTTGTCAACTTGACGGAAGTTAAGCGTCGTCCTGCAACCGCGCATGTTAAAAAGCATATATCCCCACGCGGCCGAAACCTCCAACGGGTAGCCAGTAATAGAAAGCCCAGCAAATTCGGACTTTGCGATTTTGATTTTACGCGGACCAAATTCGACCGATTGAGGATTGACCCAGTTCATAAGTTGCTCGTCGGTGATGTTGTTTACTGCACGCTCGTCAAAATTCTTGTCGTAACAATTTTTCATAAACACGGCGAGGTCCTTCCCAATAAGGCGCCTATTCGGGATTCCGCCACTGTCGAGGGCACCGCCGATACCTTGGATTGTTGTTTCCAAAATCTTGTGGTCACTGTCATAAACAACATAATAAAACCTGTTCTTAAAAATCGGCTCGTCATTGTTGATGAACTCCAAAACCATACCGCGCTCGGCAAAGATAACCTCGCGTGCCTCCAACTCGTCCTCGGTAAGTGCCCCTGTTTCAATGTTTTTGACCAGTTGTGTGTACTTGTCAATCTCGTTGTCAATATAGCGGTCCAAAACCATCGCGCGTTCAAGGTTGATAATCGACGCGGATTGTTTTTCATTCATACGCCGAAAAGCATTTGCCACAGAATTAATAATCATGTTTTGCCTACCCACGTCCAAGAGCCCAAACTCTATGGGGTCAATTTCAATAACCGCGCCATAATAGGTTCCAAAAAATATAAACTTTTCGTCAAACAACTTTTCATAAGGAATTATATTGTTTATCGTTTTTACACCAAAAGACGGTTGCTTGTTATATTTTTTTGAATAAGCCAAAAACTTGAACCAAATCCAAATTTTTTCATAGACACGAGTTCCGTCCTTGTCGCGAATTATGCCAAGTACCGTGAAAATCCCCAACGCCCCCGCAATCATGTACGGACCGACATCGGCGCCAATCATACCAACCATGACGGCAATCATACCGCCCGCGCCCAACCAAAATAGGTCGTGCGCAGTAATGCCTTTTACAAATTCGGTTTTGACTTTGGTCTTTCGCGGTATATAGCGAACTATAGGTTGTTCTTCTGACATTTTTAATCCGCCTCGTCATCGTGTTTGACGGTGTTCGCCGCCATCACCCTGTGTTCGCGCCAAATTCCGTGTTCTTGTTTAATGGCGTGAGAGTACCCTTCCGCATCCGCTTTTATAACGAAATCGGCTTCCCTTGTTGCGAAAACACCTGTGTATGCTGCCATTTCTTTTTTCGAGGCTTCCAAGGCCTTAACTTGCTCCTGCAGTCCCAAGTTAGTTCTGTCAGCGCTCAATTTTACCCTTGCTTCATCAAGCGCCTTCTCCATTGCCGCATCAAGTTCTTGTTGCTCTTTTAAAATGTCAGCTTTGTTAGGGGCATCCATAAAGTCTTGGTTTTGCAGGTTGTTAGACACGTTTTTAATTAAGGTACCTAAATTAACAGTTTTTGTGGTTCCGTCCGCATTATCAATAGTTATAGATTGGGTAAGGTTGCTAGTGTTCGCCGCAAGTGAAGACAAATTCGTCCTTGCTGAACCAATATTTTGTTTAAGACGTTCTTGTGCAGTTTCGGTTGCGCTTTTCTTTTGAGCCGCAGTGCTGTCCATAACCTTGGCCAATTGGTCCATCCTAGCCATTTGCATAGATATACCACCCGCAGCGGTCATATCGGATATGTCAAGCCCCGTCATAGTAGATGCATTTGTGTTTGCAAACATCATCTCTGCCTGCCCCATGAGGATTGCCTCTTGTCTGCCCTGTGGAGTATCGAACTGTTTGACAATTTTTTGCTTTTCTGCGATAACCGCGGGACTGTCACCTGCTTGGGGCTCGAAGTAACTGAAATCACCATTACCCATAGCCATAATACCTTGTGCAAGCGCAATGTGTTTGTCAGGGCCGCCCAAAATTGCGTTCTTCACCAAGATTTGGCTGTCGGCAATAACACCTTGGGACTCGCCTCGGACGGCAAACAACATGTTTTTATAGTTCTTGTCAAATTCGTCGTGGGCATCAACCATATAACCTGAACGCGCGAACTGGTGGTTTTTGTTAAGGTTATCCTGACGCAATGCCGCCTCGCCGTCTACCTGACGAACTACCTTGTCGTGCATTTGCGTGGCGATTCGGTTTGCCTCTATCTTGGCCGCAGCCGCGTCTTTAACAGTTTTTCCATTAACTACCAGGCCACCCATGGCACTTTTCTCGATTCTGATACCATCCGCCTCGAAATGGGCACCCGAGGACCCTGCCGCCACTGTGTCAATACCTGCGTTTCGTTCAAGTGACCCAAAACCGTTTTTCATACTGTACGAGCGTGCAAAACTTCGCATTTGTTTTTCGCCACCTTGCCCCGCTTTTTGAAGGAGGGTTTCTTGTGTTTTGTAAAATTTCTCGGCGTCGTTAAATTGTTTCATGTATTTTGCTTTGTCAACACCTGCTTGCTCTGTGGCCTTTTTGTTTCTTTCGGCAATATTTGCATCGTTGAGGTTCGTCAACTTGGCAGCCATTTCACTGCCACCTTTAATATGTGGGTCGTTCATAAGACTCGCCACCTTATTCACGTCGCCAGCACGGACTGCCGCATCCACATCCTTGATACGTTTACCAAGTCCATTTGCCAACATTGTATTCCCACTTGCAGCCGCTTCTTTTTGTTGTTTTTTTAGTTCATGGAGCGCGGCACCAGCCTCTCTGAGCCTTGCATTTTTAGCGTCTTTATCATCAAGGAAACCTGCCTGCTTTGCCAAACGACCTTGCGAACTCTCGATTGCAGCCTTTGCGGCTTTACGACCTTGTTCGGTCGCCATATCCTCGGCCTTCACCTTACCGCCTGTGGCGTTTTTAATGGCCCCAGCCATTTGCTCACTTGCTTTACCTGCGTGCTCTGCAACGGTTTGCCCGAATACACGGTCTTTGGCCTCTTTTTTCATTTGGATATTGTGTTGTTTTTCGACGGCTTTTTGCGCCCTGTCACGACCCTTGCGCCCGCCTGTTGCGTTCCATTCTTTACCAAGTTCACTCTTACCAAACGCTTTGCTAAGTGCATAACCCGCGCTGGTGTTTCCGATTTTTTTACCAAGGGCATCAAGTTTTTTGTTTTTCGCATCGTTCAGACCCCTAAGACCGCGTGCAGCCTTGTTGTTGTCGATGGCGTTCATAATTTTGTCGCGACGCGTTCCTTTTCCATCTGCAATCCTTTGTTCGCGTTGTCGGCGGTTGTGTGCCGCCTTTGCCGCAATGTTGTTTATGTGACCGCGCGCTTTGGCAACACCCTTCATGGCACCCGCCACACCTGTTTTTTCCAGTGCGTCTTTGCGAATCTCGCCAAGTTTTTTCTCCTGCAACTGTTCCGCACCGAGGGCTTCGTTGATTGTATCGCGGACTTTTGGCAACATCGAGAGCAAACACAATGTAACAAACACGCTCATGATTGCGTTGTACAGGGTGTTTGGGTGGAAGAACTGGCGTTGCGGGAAGAACTGAACCGCATTGAACAATGGGAACAACATAAAGAACAAATTCAACGACAATATAATACTGTACACGGCGATTGCTTTTTTATAGAACGGTTGTACGAATTTTGATTGGAACGCCTGACCATTGTCAATTGGGTACATCGCCAATGTAATCGGTGACATGATGTACAGAACAATCATTTCAACGATACGTTGAATCAATGCGAACGCAAAATTCACATACACACCCAACACAATCAAAATTCCCAAAAATCCGATAATCATGTTCATTTGGGACATTTGGTACATTTGGTTGACCAAAATCTGGCGGCGATACGACACTGGGCGGCCAATACCGTATTGAATACCCGGCTCTGTTTGGTTTATATCTTTTAGATTATCATTAGCAAATTCTGGGAACCTCCCCATAACTCCTCTGATATTACTAATATTTGTAATATTCGAGTTGGTGGGGGAAATCCATGGGTCATTAACCTCCCCTCTTTGGCGTTGGCTTTCATTAAAAAGCCTATACCCGTTACTTCTCCGACTCCGAACGCCAGCTTCTTGCAAAACTGCAAATATTCCTTGACGATAATATGTAAGGTCAGTATGATCTAACCCCACATCATTTACATGCATATAACTCGCCTGATATGCTCCCTCCAAGTAGCCCATGATCGCCACACCTTGCTCGCTTAAGCCACCAGAAACATTCATAAACAAACCACGACGATTGCGACCATCAGGACTCCTTCTATCGGTTGGTTTCATCGAAAACAAACGGTCTATTTCATCCGCAGCATCAGCACGATGCGCTGCTGTGTTGCCTCTGAATTGTAATAAACCGTTATTATGAAGTACAGCAGAATTTGTCATCCTCTCTGGCGCCAATGCAACGATACCGATACCGTCGTGGTCACCAAATGTAAACAAACGGTCGACGCTTTGGCCGTTACTTAAACGGAACGCCGCGGTTTCTTCCGCCGTGCGCTCTATCATACCCATGCGTTGAAGTGCGGTGCGACTTATCTGACCGTTAGAACCAAAGTCACTCTTGTTCAAGCCCATTCTTTCAAACGTTGCCTCATGGAAATCAAAACAGTGAATGTAATCGCGTATCGATTCGGCAAATTCACCAGGTCCGAAAGTCATTGGCATATAATCACCGTCGTCAATATTACTTAGAACATAGCCGCTTCCATAAGACTGACGGCTTGGGAGAATCTGCCCTCCACTGTAACCAACAGAGCCGATACCGCGGGCTTGCCAGTTAGGTCGGTAAAACGATTGCGACCTCGCGTTAAAGTTACGCAGGAATTCCGCCGCGTGTTCAACAATTGGAACGTGGAAAACAAATCTTTCAACACCGTCGGCAAAGGTTGTCAAACGCTGGACGGCATCGATGGCCGCCTGTGCCATTCCCAATGTACCTTGGATTATGTTTTGAAAAACATCAAGGTCGGCAAGAATGCTCGCGATAGGGATATTAAAACCTCCCCATGCTTGGTCATCACGTGACAATACAATTCCGCCTCGCGCAGGCATGATTGGATAATTCGACCCCGACCATGCAAACGCCGCCTGGGTAAATGACAATGGCCAAGCACGGATACGACTTTGGTCTGTAAAAAACATGGTTTGCAAGAAACTTAAAAACGGGTTCTGGGTCGTAAAGTCGGCGGCACTTAGACTATCAAATGTTCTTAACAAAATCCATTCGACAAAGTTAATCATATCAACCAAAAATGCCATTTTGAACCAACTCTCTGCAAAGGCAAACCAGTTATCAAAACCTTCACGGAATGAATCACCCATATTTTGACGTTGTTGACGCCTTATTTCGGCCGATGGCACGGTTTGACTCACCCCACCAGGAACCGCAATCCCCAGTGAGCCCAAAAGCCCGTCTGCACCTCTGTCAAGCGTTTGGTTTGTGAACACCTGTAAACTGCGGTCTACACGGCCCCTTGTCGCCTGCTGGAGGTCAAGGCGATACATGAACGGATTGAACGGCGGAGGCGAGCCATCTGGCAAATTCCTGCGGTCAACAAATTGGAACGGCAACCGCATCAATGTCAAATCATTATAAGTAACAATAGGAATAAAAGACCAACCGCCGAATGCGCTCATAACTCGCTGTTGGGTAAAATTCAACGACTGCCCTGCTTGCACCAAAATTGCCGCCCCGTAGGTCCTATAGTTTCCACCATCCAAGTGCGCCAAAAACGAACGACGCACCCTGACAGAACCATTTTCACCACGATTTAAATATTCCTCTGGGATTTCCCCAGCCTGAAACATATCGGCCAACCGTTGGGCAAGGGTCAAATCAGCAAAATCTATGATACCAGTATCGTCCTCGTCAACCGGTTCCACACCACCATCACCGTCGTCATCTACCCGAGCGACAATTCCACCGAATTCATTATAATAATATTCGCGCGTGACACCACCTTCAAAACCCGCGTCACCACCCCAAGTCCTGGCTCTCCTGCCCCGCCGAATAGTGTATACACCTTCACCATCGCTATCTAAAAACGCACCAGCGCGTCCGCCAAGCCGCAATCGGTTGGCCTCGTGCGACATGCCACGGAAAATTGCCCCCGATGCACCGCCGCCGTCCGAGCCACCCGTTGCACGGTTTAGGGCCTGGAACACAATTTGGTTAAGTTGCAACCCAACCAAAACGGCTGCAGTCACAAACAACATTGTTATCATCCCGCGAAACATTCTGAAAACAATCATGTACGGGTTGCCACCAGTTTTGTCCTTGATTTGTTCGCGAATGATTTGAATAATTGTAAAGAACATAATCAATGCCACGGCCACGATAATCATGTTTTGGAAAAGGTTCCTAACGATACCGTGCTGTAAAAACACGGAAATAATATCATCGTCAAGTATTTGGTCACCTGGCTGACCGCCAACACCAACTTGGTCAGGAGAAAAGGTACCGTCTGGTGCATTGCGTGCAACATAAACAGGACCAAGACCCGCCAGCCCCATAAATACGTCCTCTACCATATCAACAATAATTGTAAAGAAAATCCAAAACGGGTAAAAAATGTTGCCAAAGACAAAGCCCACCACATCGCCGAGCGGTCCAAGCAACAATCTCCCCAGATTCATAGTTCAATATTAGAACAAAAAAAAACCCACGTCAATATTTTTGGCATGGATTTTTGTTTTAATTACAAAGAATTATTTCGAGATATGTGCACAAAGGTCAACGGTACGGGTTGAATAACCCCACTCGTTATCATACCAAGCGACCAGTTTCACAAAGTTTTTGTTCAAACTAATTCCCGCCCTTGCATCAAAGATACAAGAATGTGAATTCCCGATACAATCTGAAGACACAATCAGGTCCTCGGTATATTGCATGATGCCTTTTAGGTTTGTTTCACTTGCTTTTTTCATAGCCGCACAAATCTGTTCGTAGGTTGCTTCTTTTTCAATGCGAACTGTGAGGTCAACAACCGATACGTTAAGCGTTGGAACACGGAAAGACATACCCGTCAACTTGCCGTTAAGGTCAGGGAGTACCAAACCAACTGCCTTCGCCGCACCTGTCGAGGACGGAATAATGTTCCCGCCGCCCGCACGACCGCCGCGCCAGTCTTTGTTAGACGGCCCATCAACAGTTTTTTGAGTTGCCGTCACCGCGTGCACAGTTGTCATCAATCCGTCGATAATCTTGAAGTTGTCATTAACCACTTTTGCGAGTGGTGCCAAACAGTTTGTCGTACAACTCGCGTTCGAGATAACCACCATGTTTGGTTTGTATTCTGTGTGGTTTACGCCCATAACAAATGTCGGTGTTTCTTTGTCTTTTGCAGGTGCGGTGATGATGACCTTTTTCGCCCCGCCCTTGATGTGTGCTTGGCATTGCTCTGTAGTTGTGAAAACACCTGTTGCCTCACAAACAATTTCTGCCCCCGCTTTTTTCCATGGGATTTGGGCAGGGTCTTTTTCGGTAAAGAAAAACACTTTTTTCCCATTGATTACCAATGCCCCCGCTTTTTCATCCACGGTGATTGTCCCTTTGAACTGTCCGTGGACTGTGTCGTAACGAAGCATATAAGCCGCGTACTCGAGTTCAATGAATGGGTCATTGACCGCAACAACTTGAACATCTTTCCTATCTGCCGCTATCCTAAGTATTAGGCGCCCGATACGCCCGAATCCGTTGATTCCAATTTTTGTCATTTTTGTTTCCTCCTTAAAGATAAAACTATTTTACAACATCTATTATATATATGTAAAATGATTTTGTTATGAAATACAAAACAGAAACACATTTGCATACCTCAGAGTCCAGCCCTTGCGGTTTTATGACCGCCAAAGAAATGGTACAGGCATACAAAAACGCGGGTTATAAAACCGTCATCATCACAGACCATGTTTACGAATACCCGTACCGCAATATGACGGATAAGACTTGGGATGAAAAGATAGACTACTCTATGACGGGTTTCAAAAATGCCAAGGCACACGGCGACAAAATCGGTGTCAATGTTTTGTTTGCAATCGAAATCGTTTGCGAAGACAATGACCATATATTATATGGAATTACCGAGAAACTCTTGCGCTCGACCCCGAATATATACGAGATGACAATGCAGAACTTGAAAAACTTCGCCGACAAAAACAACATCTTGGTTGTCCAAGCCCACCCGTTTAGAACTTGTAGCACTACCCCACGGGCGCACGAATATGGTTTCGGAGCCGAGGTATACAACGGACAATACGACAAAAGACACAGACAATGTTACGACAGCGCAATGGAATACGCAGGAGCACATGGTTTGTTAAAAACCAGTGGCTCTGACGCCCACGAACCTGACGATATCGCACGCGGAGGCATGATATCAAAAACCGAAATCAAAACAATGGACGATTTTATTGAACTTGTAAAAAGTGGTTCGGGCGAACTTATCACATCTTAACTGATTGCCACACAGTCTGTTTTATCACCCAAAAGATTATACCTTATAACTGTTGGTATCGCTTGTTTGAACGTACTTTTTTTGTATATATCCAACCACGTTTGTTCCTCTGTAAAATCAGAACCGACAACCAAAGTTTCTTCACCAGAGCCCAAGTCTTTTACAAACATTGTTTCATCATGCACAGGTATCGTAGCCTGACCATTTTTCATTCTTGTTTGCAAGATAGAATCAACAACATCGGATTCATGCCTGCCGTCCGCCCATGGTTTTTGTTTGGATTTATAATGAGGCAAAATCATCTCGCTCTTTAACAAACCGATACCATCGTACGTATCGGTATCCAAACCAAAGTGGTTTGCCTCGGGGTTATCATAAACACTGACTGTGCTTAAATCATCTGTTGTTGAAACTATACCCGCGCTGGCTCCGACCCAGAGTAAATCTGGGTTTTCAATATTTGCATGTGCCCATTCTGAAAAACCAGATACTTTCATCAAGCGTGACAAGTCAAAACTGTTACCACCCTCTACATAAATAGTTTTTGCCTTTTCCAAAGCCCTGAACAAATCACCTGGCTTACCTAAGTAATCTTGCAAACTCAAAACTTCTATAGAAAATTTGCCTTTCGATTTCAAATTACGCAATTTGTTTTGTGCCTTAATACTGCAATAAGAGTTATCGTCCAATGCATCTAAACCATCTGGAATATAGAAAAGTTCATTTCCAAACTTCTCTCTGTGACCCATTGTGTATTGCTTCAAGAACTTTATATTTCTTGGTGCCGTTATTATTTTCATATTTATATCCCCTTAATATCATCAAAAAAAATCTGCTTTTGCATTTAACGCTCAAGCAGATTTTTTGTTCCTTTTTATTTTAAATTAATTATAATTTTTATTTTTTTACCGCAGAAACCCAAAACCCGCACGTCCGCCGACGAGCCAAATAAACCGAATATAGAGTTTCTTACAGGTTTTCAATTCCATATATATATTATATACCACAATAGATACAATTTGTCAATGATTTTTTCGGCGTCTGCCCCTAATAATATCAAGATTGTGTCTAAGGAGCCCCAAAAACTCAGACAGTTCCATAAGTTGGTGTTCATCCAAACAATTGGCGAGCGCCGTCGCCGTCACACCCGCTTGTGCAATCAGGCATTCGCCGCTTTTTATATCACGTTGTTGTTTATTTTCATTACTCATTAGGTCATTATATATGATTACTCTGTAACTTGGCACTTTGCAATTGCCGAACCAATCTTTTCTGACAAAGACATAGCCCCCATTTTCGATGCCTGCAAGATTGCCGTTGCGATTGCGCTTGGTCCGCTGTTCCCGTGTGCTTTTAAAAGCGGTTTTTTCACACCCAAGAATATCGCCCCGCCCTTTGCATCTTCACCAAGTCGCTTTTTCATTTTAAGCAACCTTGGTGCAACCAAAATCTTTCCGACTACCGAACCTTTAAGTGCGGATTTTAGTTCTTTGGAAAACAACTTGGCGGTTCCTTCCAGGGTTTTTAACAAAACGTTTCCAACAAACCCGTCAGCAACGACTATGTCACATTTTCCCATTACAACGTCGCGAGCCTCTATGTTTCCAACAAAATTAAGACCCGACTCTTTTAACAACTTGAATGTTTCAAGGGTTAATTCGTTTCCTTTTTCGTCCTCGGCACCAACCGAGAGCAAACCAACGCGTGGTTTTTCCAAACCTTTTTCCCTTGCATAAATATCGGCCATAACCGCAAAGTGCAACAAGTTGATTGGCTTGCAATCCATGTTTGCCCCCAAATCCAAAACCATAACACCTTTTCTATCTATAGTAGGTAAACTCGCACAAAGCGCAGGACGGGAAACCCCCGCTATCCGCCCAAGTTTCATAAACCCACCCGTGAGCAAAGCCCCCGTGCTTCCTGCCGATACCATAGCAGAACAATCTTCACGGCTCTTAAGTGCCTCGACACCTTTGACAATTGAACTGTCGGGTTTGGTTCGGATTGCTTGGGCTGGATGCTCGTTCATCTCTATATTTACAGTTGTATGAATGACCTCTACTCGACCCGAGTTTATAAACTCACCCATGTTTTTATAGTCACGAATTTTTTGCTCGTCACCAACGAGTACAAGTTTCAATGCTTTGTCGCTATCCAATGCCGACATCGCTGCGGGAAGTGTCGCCATCACACCATTGTCCCCACCTAAACAATCAAGAATTACTTTTGTTTCCACTTGACAAGGTTATCATATACGTGTTATGTTTGTCAAATAAAGGAGTACCAAACATGGCAGTACCAAAAACCAAGACCTCGAAATCCAAAAAGCGCACAAGGAGTGCCGCTAATTTCAAAGCGCACGCAAGGGCAACAAGCGAATGCCCACATTGTCACGAACAAAAACAACCACACCGTGTTTGCAAAGCCTGTGGTTATTATAAAGGCGCAAAAGTTCTTGAAGTAGAAAAAGAAAAGAAAAAAGATTAACCAGCGTACCGCTGGACCTAGTTGCTACGCGTACATTAAAAATACCCCAGTTAATCGCGGGGCATTTTTTGTTGTATAAAAAACTTTAGACGCCCAATGTGTCGTCGACTTCTGTGGCGGCCCTGCCCATACCTGCGGTGCCGTCAAGAAACCGCTCGCAACTCTTTTCACCTTTTTCGGCAAGAAGGGCCTTAAGTTCCCCGACCTCGTCAACGGTTCCGCCCGTTCCATCCGTGAGCCTTGGTCCGCCGTTCATCTCGTCACGTTTTTTCATAATGAGTTCTTTTAATCGCGGTGAAAAACCTGTTGTAGAAGCAGGTCGTCTGTATCTTGGGTGCGACATATCGCGACGTTCTTTTATATCTTTGACTACGACATTTATGATGTGTTTTATATTTTGCTCGGTGTTTGCGGTGTTGTGTCGCAAATGTTTTACAAGGTCAGGGGTCTGAATATCGGTTACGCCCCTTGCAAGGTCGGCAGATTCTTCAACATACTCTCTCATACTTTCAAATCCGTTCGCGGTTCCATTTCGTTTAAGTTTTTCTGCGAGAAACGCTTTTTTCTCGCCAATTCTTTTGATTCCTGCAATATCGCTTGTGACGTTGGCGCGTGCCTCGTCCGATAATCCGCTGTCAGGGAGTTCCAACCACCTGCCCAAAACAACAAGGTACTCATCCAACAACGCACTGACATGAAGGACTTGGAGTTCACTGTTTTTTTGTTCCTCGGTAATCGGTTGGTCGAGGACATCTACAGGCGGAGGGTCGTCTGGTGGGTCCAAAACATCATCGGGGTCGGCGGGGTCAAGCGGGTCGGGCGCATCAATATCGTCATCGGCGGAATCATCAACATCAGTACCACCCGTTCCAAAGTCGCCAAAGTCACCCAAATCAAATATTTCGTCGTCATCCGTTGTTAAATCATGGTCCCTCAAATATTGCTCGATTTTATTTTTCGCATCTTGCCTATCAAGATAATCCAACACAACAATGGCATTATTAAGTTGCTCACTATACGTGACAATCAACTTTTTGTTCTTAATCGCATCTGAACACGCTGTAAAAAAGTCGTCGTCATAAGCCCCCAACCCTGCATAGTTTTCACCATCAATTTCAGAAAGCGCGCTCACGTCTATAAGTCCCAAATACCAAACTATATCTGTGTCGTCTATGGTGACGATACTTGACTGGTTTCTTCTATCCATCAATTCACGATAGTCGTGTATTCTTTGTTTTGTTTCCCTGACTGTGTTCAAGAGTGCCTGTGTCGCCAATTCCTCCGCGGTCAAAGGTGGGGTTTCAACATCCGCGGGGGCAAGGTCGGGCAGGTCAGTCCCAAGCAATTCATCATCACCATAATAATCAAAAAGAGGCCTGTCTATCATTACCTTGTCGAACTTAATATAATACTGCCATGGTTTAATTACCGCAGTTCCATAGGGTTGAGGCATAGCGTCAACATTACCCACCTCCAAATTTCCTGTGAATCCGCTGGCATTGGGTTGCGGTTCTTCGATTGGTCCTTGCGCCAATTTCGCGTGCATAGAATCAAATAACTCTGGGTGTTGTTTTTCCAAAACATAAGAGGTCGGACTCCCCTCCCTTAACAAATCCGCGAGCGCATCAAAAGAATGTGTTCCCGTTTCATTAACCACGTCCAAAAAGTTTTTGTCCCTATCAAAAGATATTAAAACTGAGCCGTTTAAACTTAAATCTGTTCCTTTGTAAAACCAAAGCCTAAGGGTAAAAATTGTATCTTCTGGTTTTTCGCCCTGAACCTCAACAAGGTCGTCGGCATAAGACAAATATGGTTCCAACCGCGCACTTTGTTCTTCGGTAAGTTTCACGTTTTCAAGTTCAACCCTAAGGTGATGGATATTAAAGTTTTCATCCTTCATCAGTTTGTTTATGATATCGTTTAATTCGTCATCGGTTATTGATTTTGTCGTAGGCTCGTTTGATTTAAGGGTTTCAAGCAACTTTGGTTCATGTCGCAAAAGATATAAATAAACTGGGTGATTTTCTGGCAAAAGATTCAGGTCAACAATACCCCAAAGACCCGAGATACTCTCGATTTTGCCATTAGCAATGTTTATGGTCCACGGTATGTAATTTTCAGGTGCACTCCCCCATGAGTTCTGATGGATAGTAATCGAACTACTATTGACACCATCTGCAATGGAAACTCTGTTCCCTCCCTCATGGGTAAGATACCGTTCTAAAATCCTTTCTTGCTTCTCTGTCAGGGTTGCACCGTCCCCAAGTTTTGCAACTTCATCTCGCGCAAAACCATATGGTGTCCGACCCTCGGTTTCACGGCGCATAATCTTTTCGACAAGTCCGTCAATAAATTCGTTTGTTACTTCTGCCACTGTGCATAGTATGCCACATTTTTCGGCTTTTTGCAACTGATTTCTTCGTGATAATTGACTTTTGTCGAAAAGTGTGTTATTATGAAACCCAATGAAGGGGCTAATCATTTTTTGCATTCTATTATTTGTGGCGTCAATAGCCCCACTTTTTTCATGGGGCAAGAGTTACGACGACGTCATAGCCACCGCCGCCCAAATGTTCGGCATAGAGGAACACGAGTTCGAGATTAACCTAACCCGAGGTCGCGTAGTAAATGCGGCAGGCGAAAACGTAAGCGGAACCTTCCGCCTCTGTGTCCGCGTTACCGAGTACAATCGGGTCTACGGTGTCTATGTAATAAACGTTCGTCAAACTTTTTCCCGTCCAATGACGATACAAACAATCTTCCACGAATTTGCACACGCGGCGCAACACAAGTTCCGACTCTGTTTCGGCGGACTCCACCGCGAACAACACGCCGAGTTATTGGCTTTCAACAAAATGTGGCACGGCGGTTTTTGGTGGGACGCCCTGCATATGCTCGGGGTTCACGGACTTCGCTTGAAGCCAAGTGATTACCTTGTCCCCCGCCAAATCATGCGCACGATGCTAACGGGCGAAATCACAACACCTATAAATTTTGTCTAGGGGAATCCGCGTGCGAAAGGGTGAGGGCAGTCGCATATGTACTTTTACAGTTTGAGAATCTTTCTTGAAAAATCGCATTTTCACTCTTGATCCATATTTTTGTTTTCAAGGCGAAAATAGTGATTTTACCAAGAAAGGCTCAAACCATATAAAAGTACATATGCGACTGCCCTCACCCTTTCGCACGCGGATTCCCCGCAAACCTTTGACAATATGAATTGGCACGTGCTATTATTTTGACATGTCTGTTGGGGAAAAAGAAGAAAAGGAAAAACTGGTCGAAGCCACAATTGTCGCCGTGCAATCGAGTTTTATAGAAAATAGGCTCTTTTACGACGAGGTCTTGGTACGATTCAAAGTAGATGAAACAACACAACTGAAAATGTTTAACAGTCCGCTCTTGGAAGCAGACGATATAAGGCTTTGGCGCAGAATTGTTTTGACCGCCGTAACGGGAAATGAAACAAGTCCCATCGCCCGCGCTGTAAATTTTTTCAAAGACTATAAATCCACCCTTATGGGGAAAAAAGTTTTGGTTTCATGGATTGACCATGATGTTTGGGGTATCGGAAAAACCGATGACAAAATGTTCTATCCTGGTCAGCACGGTCTTTGGGGTGACGATGACGAAGAAACATCGCTTAACCTGAGCACATATGCAAACGAAAATGTCACACCAATAACCGACGCCCCAGAAACCCCTCCCGTAATTTAAACCTAAAAAGGCATTTACTACTTTAATAAAATATCTATGATAAATAGTCTTGAGGCTATTTTAGGGAAAAGATTGCAAACTACAAAATTATACTCGCGTACCCTTGCTCACCCTTTTTTCATGTTCCGACAATGTTTTTGCCGCCGCGACATCTAAGGTAGTATTTTCTTAGCATATCCATTGGCACAATCGCCAAAGCAAACATAACCGCAACCAAAAGATGCCCAATCAAAAGCGGTTCCGCCCTAAACACATTCCCCCCAAAGAAGATAAGCAATATCTGGGCAAGCGTCACAATCGCCATAATAATCACAAACGGTTTGTTAAGCAAAAGTCCCTGTACTGGGTTCAAACTATGAGTTCGGGAATTGAAACTGTTAAAGATGTTCACGAACATAAAGAAGGCAAAGAACGCAGTCATCGCATACACCGTACCATGCGGGCTTAGCGAATTTTGCACAATCGGAGATAATATAAAAAACATAGACATCAGAGAAATCACAAATGTTCCATAAAGAATCTGCCCCCACATATATTTGTTGACAATTGGTTCATCTCGTCGTTTTGGGGCTTCGGACATGTATTTTTTATGAGGTCGCTCTCCCCCAAACGCTATGCCTGCTAGGGTATCCATGACGATGTTAATCCATAGCATCTGCATAACGGTTATTGGCATACCTACGCCAAAGAACGGAGCCAAAATTGAAATCGCCATAGCAACAAAGTTTATTGTCAGTTTGAAAATCAAAAACTTTCTAATCGACTTGAATATTGTGCGCCCGTAACTTGTGGCTTTGGCGATGCTTGTGATATTGTCGTCCATTATGACTATGTCACCTGCTTCTTTGGCGACCTCGGTGCCACTCCCCATTGAAAAGCCAACATCCGCGGATTTAAGGGCGGGTGCATCATTAACCCCGTCCCCTGTCATCCCGACAACCAGCCCAAGACTCTGCGCCACCATAACCAAACGGCTCTTGTCATTCGGGAGTGCCCTTGCAACGACACGGAGGTTAGGTAAAACCAGTTTCAATTTATCGTCACTTAGTTTCCCAAGTTCTTTTGACGTCAAAACAACTTCGTTTGAATCCCCTGTAAGGATTCCGACTTCACGGGCAACGGCGATTGCGGTTTCACGGTTATCCCCCGTTATCATAACAGTTTGAACCCCTGCGGTTCGCATATTGGAAACGGCGGTAATTGCCTCGGGGCGAACATTGTCGCGAATGGCTACCAAGCCCACAAAAGTACTGTCCACCGCAACTGCGATTACGCGGTATGCTTTTTGGGTGAACCCCGCGACTGCTCTGTTATATTCGGTCAGGTCCTTGCCTTTACACATCGCAAAGATGACCTCGGGTGCGCCTTTGTACAAAACACGGCCGTCCGCCAAAGTTGTTTTCATATATTTGTCGCGACTGTTAAAAGGAGTTTGGTTTTTAACATCAACACTTTGATATTTACGGCTTGAGGCATATTCCAACAAAATCCTATCCGTAAAGTTCCCACCAATTGCCCGACCGCTCTCGTTGATTCGGGCACTTGTGTCGTAACGCAAAATCGTATTAAGCATCTCCTCGTCATCCGTTACGACTTCTACGACTTCCAAATGTCCGTTTGTAAGGGTTCCTGTTTTGTCGGTGAACAAGATGTTCATGCTCCCCGCGGTTTCGATACCTCCGAGTTTCCTCACCAGAACATTGTCTTTCATCATGTGTTTCATATTGGAGGCGAAAACAACCGTTATCATCATGGGGAGCCCCTCGGGCACAACCATAACAATGACCGATACGATAAGCGTCCCCGTATGGACGATATGTCTGAATCCAAATGTTTCCCCATTAATAACGAGGGCGTTAAAAAGATACGCACCCGCAATCACGACCGCACCGATATAGCCGATGACACTTATAAGTTTCGCCAAATGCTCCAGTTTGATTTTAAGCGGGCTTTTTGGTTGTTCGGATTGAAGTTCCGACGCCATCTTTCCATAAAAAGTATTATCACCCACGTGTGTCACTCGCATGACTGCCTCGCCGTTTGTTACAACGGTTCCTGAATAAACGATACCTGAACTCACCCCTGGTTGTTTTGTGGCTTCGGCACTCTCGCCATTTATAAGGGATTGGTCGACCTCGATTTTACCGCTTATCACCTGACCGTCTGCGGGGATTTTGTCCCCCGCCGACAAATACACAATGTCGCCAACAACCAAATCTTCAATTGGAATCTCTGTTGCCCCTTGCGACCGCTGGGCCCGAACCTTTATATTTTGAACCGCGCGCTGGAGTTTCTCGAACGCCGCTTGGCTCCCTTGCTCTGATATTGTAGAAACAACAACTGCAATCAAAATCGCCGCTGCTATACCGATTGTTTCCAGGACACTTTCATGACGGAAAACAAACATACTGTTGACCGCGAGTGCGACCAGGAGAATTTTTAACATAGGGTCGTTAAAGTTCGCCAAAAAATTCCTAAGCCACGACACACGCCGTTTTTGCGTGATAACATTTGCGCCGTGTTCTTTGCGACTACTTACAACCTGTTCTGGGGTCAAACCATCGTGCTTTAACGCCATGGACTATACATATGTACAACCTATTTGGTTATTGTCGTCTTTGTTGTTGGTACAGAGCCATAACCAATCTATCAATCTTTTTCTGTGCAAGGTTTTTTCTGTACGCAAAAGCCGTTGACCTAAGAATCGGATATAATAGCCTTCTTAAAAAACGCAACATGTCTTGAATCCCTGGCAGACCCAAAATCAGGTTCAGCAAACCTTTTGGTGTAACAATAAAACCAATTTCACCAAGGGGTCCATCAAATAACTCTAGCAATGCCCCGACAGTGTTAAACGGATATTTGAATTTTATGAAAAACAATGCCCAATGCCACCCCGCCGTTGCCGTCGTCAAAGCGACCTTGACTTTAAAGTCAATCTTTTTACAAAAACCCCTTGTAATGGGATTCCACCATGCTGTGTTCCAAAAACGTGCAAGCCACTCTACTGTCACTGGTTCATTTTTATATGGGTTGTCGCGCATCTCTTGTATAACACGGTCAATCTCGGCTTTTATGCGGGCGGCTTCGGCATAGCGATTGCTGTTAGCAATCAAATAATTGTGGAACTCGCCCCAAAGACCATGCTCCTCGGTGTCTACTTTTAAATGCTCGTAGTCTGGTTGGATTGGTTCTTCTTTATCCTCATCATTTTCAGGTAGCGGGTGATATTCATAGTCGTCATTAAATTGCGCGAATTCAATGTGTTCATTTTCGTCACCAACATCGGGTGCATCCTGATATTCGTTATCTATTACAAGTCCGCCCGAAGATTCCTCGTCCTCAACGTACTCAGATTGTGTTTGGGGTTGTATTTCGTTCTCCTCCACACCCGAATATCACATACATTGCGATACATAGCAACTAAAATCACATATATTGTGGCATTTTACTACCTTTGATGTGTATATCTCACAATGAATACCACTTTATAATGCTTTTATGGACAAAATCGAGATAATTGAGCGCATAAGCAAACTACGCACGCGGGCAAACTTGTCAGCACGGGCATTGTCCCAGCGCATCGACCTTAACGACGGGTATATAAATCGTCTTGAGAGCAAAAAAGATTTTTTACCAAGCGTCGAGGTGTTGCTTAAAATTATCGAGGTTTGCAATTCCAGCCCAGCCGAGTTTTTCTACCGCGACATGGACGCATATAAAAGCGACCTGCCTATAATAGAACTCTTGGATGCCGTTGACCAAAATTCAAAAACACTTGTCAAAGAACTTATTCAGCGCATGACAAAAAGTTAAATCCTCCCGCCTTCTTTGACAAGCCATTCACCGCTTTCAAAAGTTCCGCGTTTTCCTTTAAACCGCAAATCCAAACGGATGTCGATACTGTCGCAATAATCAAGGTATATAGATTTAAACACATTTTCTAACGTATCAAATGAAACACCCTGATTACCAGGAAACAGTTTTTCGGTTTCTTCTTTGGTCATATCGGTTTGCATATCAATGTGAATCGCCACCATATTTGTATAGTCATCATAAACAATCTCGAACTTGGGCTCCCTCAGCAAAGTAAAGTCCGTTATATCTTTTTTAAACTCCGCCTCTGTCGCAGGCAAAACAAACGGCCAAGGCTCCCCTGAAGGGTACTTGTACATATTTGTGACCTTTGCGAGTTTACCGAGCAAACTCTGCCACTCTTGTTCAGAGTACAAACCCATCGGCAGATTAAACCCTGTGTGGTCGAGGCGTGTAATCCGCCCATGCAGTTTTTTAAGGACTTCTTCACACGAAAAGCGTTTGACGGCAAGCGGTTGCTTGGTATTGCGGTCAGTCATATTGAAAAACTTTGTGCCGCCCAAAAGCAAATGCACAAAGTTCGCATTGTCGCAAAGTCTAAACACCGTGACGGGGTTAAGGTTTTTGTTACCAATGTGGATTTTACCCGCTTTTGGGGTCGTGACATATTTTATATCCTTAAACAACGAGGTCAGCAACCCAAACAATTTTTTGTTCTTCCCCGTGTTTGGGAAAACATAAACAACCTCTCTCACGACGTCCTTGCGAACAAATCTGTGGTTTCAATGGTTTTAAGTTTTTCCATCATTTGTTCGTAACTTGGGAGTGCATCAATATCAGGTAACTCGAACCGCTTTAAAAACGTATCGGTGGTTCCATACAAAATTGGTTTCCCCAAGGCCTCTTTTTTCCCGACGACAGAAATCAAATCATTTTGCAACAAAACGTGTACGGCATAGTCACTTCCCACACCACGAATTTCGTCAATCTCGGGTTTTGTAATTGGTTGTTTGTAGGCAATAATCGCCATGGTTTCAAGGGCCGCACGCGTCAAACTCTTTTCACGCACAGGGTTCAAAACCGAAGCCACCGATTCGGCAATATTTGGGTTTGTGCAAAACTGATAGTTATTGCGGTACTTAATCAAATGCACACCGCTCTCCCCGCCATATTTTTTTTGCAACTTATCAATCGCGGTTTGTATCTCTTTTTCTTTTACCCCAAATTTCTCGGCTAAAAATGCAACCGACAAACCCTCGCCCGACACAAACAAAACCGCTTCCAATTCCCCACACAGTTTTTCCATCTTGGAACAAGTATACCGCGTAAAAACTAAAAAAGCAAATATTTATTCAATCTCTGTTTCTTTAATACCAAACACACTTTCAAAACTCGGGGTGATATATTCTTCTTGTATTCGCTTTACAAATTCGACTTGGAATTGATTCAGTTCACCCGCCATCTTTCGCGCCGTCGGTGTGTTCATTGCCTCAGCAAGACGCAGGGTTTTCCGAACTATGCTATGAACTGTAGACACATTTTTGTCACCCTCGGTAAAGTCACCTTGGGTCAGCGGAATATCAGGCACAAATATCGGGTGACCGTGTGCATGGCCATACTCCAATTGACGATACAAGCCCATCGCCCCTAACATATCAAGGTTGTCGGCATCCTGTAATATTTTTGATTCGATATCTTTCACGGTAACACCTTGTTCTGAAAAAGCATACTCCTCGTGGTGCTCTATCGCATAACAGACGTGCTGTTTTTGTTGTTCGGTAAGTGGCAAATCGGAAATTAGTTCGCGAACCAATGGTATGCTTTCAACTGGAGGCACAAACCGTTTCTCTTTGGTTTGCATTATTCGGTGCAAGTCATGCAAAAAAGAAGAAGTTGCTATTACCAACTTGTCACCGCCCTCGTGTTCCCAAATCTTGAGTGCAAAATTCAATGTTCGCCAAAGGTGCGTCATATTATGTCCAGTTTTATCATCGCCAAAGATTTGAACTACTTTTGATTCCAGTTGTTTAATAATCTGCATTTTTTATTTTACCTCCAATTCTTGCTTCTTAGACAAACCACACGCACCCAACTTTTTGTCATACCGCCCCAAAAACTCTGGCAAAGTGACCTCACCGTCATAGTCCAACAATACAACCTCTTTGTGCAAATCGTGACCATAGTACTCTTTGACCTTTTGTGTCACATGGGAAAACCATTTGGCAACGTCTTTGTCAGTAGTATGCGGTTCGGTTTTAAATAGCCTCGCACCATTCGAACTGAACGTTGCACCATTCGCGTCAATGTTTATGTCAGGATTTTCAGAGAGCATCATCTGAATCTTTTTACCCGTCGCCATAACAATGTGTCCGCCCGAAAACACCGAACCTGCCGTACCTTCTTTGAAACCAAAATAAGAACTCTCGCGCCGCTCCTCCGTTTGTCGTTGCACCAGTTCTTTAACATTTTCTTTACCAATGTATTCACTGGCAAGCACGCTCTCGACCACAATATAACGTGTCTTTCCTTTGTTTTGTTGTTTCAAAAAACTGTCACGAGTACCAAAGAAATCTCCATCGGGTGTCATCCACTCGAATTCACCCTTTTGTAAATCAAAAACCTTGATTCTCTTAACAAAATAATCAAAGTCCCTCTTGGTCGGATTTGCAGGCCAGCCAGAGTTCCCAACAATCCCCGCCCCAACAAGACCTGGAACGCCCGTCAAAGGTGAAAAATCGTAGCCTCGTTCCGTCGTGTCTTTTACAAGCACACCTACCGTCGCATTCGCCGATACATGAAACTCGGATGTTTTTTCATCAAATTTTATTCCTGCACCTTTCGTTCCCACCGCAACAAAGAGCCCGTCATAACCGCGCTCGCTGATTAACAAGTTTGTGCCTTGCGAAAACAAGACAAACGGGAGATTTTCTTTGTACAGTTCACCAAAAACTTTCAAGTCATTCTCCATTGTTTCATCAAAACAAAGTTCATAGAAAAACTTTGCGTTGCCCGTTTTCTTTTTGAACAAATGTCTTTTCGCCAAAGGATAATTCACCGAAACTTCACGGCTTAACTTAGCCAAAATTTTTTCCATAAACAAATTATTAAACCCCCTCGACAAATTCGCCGTTTATAAATTTTTTGGCTCCATGCCCAACCATGTAGATTTTCCCCCCGTCTACAATAACCGCCGAGTCATCCGACAAAGCATACACAGGCACACCGCCGTTAATCTTGCTCTCCCCTATACTGGCTTCCAGGCCTTCCCCGTGTTCGCTGTCGGCACCTACGTGTGGGCGGATACTTAGATTTACAAGTTCCAAATACCTATCCACATCGCACGAGATTGATTTACCCGTGTCAAGACGGAACTCGTTCGGAGGGCGAACCCCTGTGACGCAAGAGCCCGCACTGCTCCCCACCCAGACTTTGGTTTTTAAAAGTTTCGGGAGGGTTTTTGTGAAACCACTTTTGTTGAAAACACTTTGTAAATAATCCACGTGTCCGCCCATACACCAAATAACGTCGGCTTTGGCAATGCGTTTTTCGTTTTCCGCCAAACTCTCGTTTCGCAAATCACAAAGATACATCCCACCGCCAAATGTTTCGGCTACTTTTGAAAGACTATTCAACAACCACCGAACATCCCAGTCCTCGATTTGCGAACACTCGTTCAAAATCGCCGCGCTAATCTTGCTGGCGGGCTTTCCCGTCAACTCTACAATCTTTTTTGTAATCGCATCCGTATTGTACGCGGACATTAAGACAAGTTTCATTTCTTCACCCTTTTGTCAAAATCGAATTTTATAAGTTCACAATTCATCATCTCGGGTGTGTCGCGGTAAAATCCACTCTTTGGTTTGCCATCAAAGTACGCCTTGAACACACGCCCTACACCGCCATGCGCCACAACCAATATGTCTTTCCCTTTGTGTTCCTCCCAAAGTTCATCAAGGAAACTTTTGACGCGCGCTTCTACCGCTTCAAAAGATTCAACCGTAGAATAATCGTATAATTTGCGCTCGCTAAAAAAATCGTCATCAAAGTCTGGGTGTTTCATCCACTCAAGCCCCTCGTAATCACCACAATAGTATTCAATGATGCGCGCATCAATTATAACAGGAGGCCTCTTATCGGCAGGTCGTGCCGTCAATATAAGTTCGCACGTCTGTTTTGTTCTAAGCAACGGACTGGCAAAAACCAAATCAAATTTGACGTCTTTGATTTTGTGTCCGAGGTCTACCGCCTGCTTGACACCTTTCCCTGTCAGGATAGTATCAGAGTACCCACTCCAGTTCCCTTGCTTGTTAAAAAACGTTTCCCCATGTCTTACGTAATAAATCATTTCTTTGCCTCAATTTTGATGTCCGCAAATTGGTTGTCTTGAACAACGCCAATCTCGCCCGTTTTTAAAAGTTCCAACAATGCAAGGAAAGTATTAATAACTTCGCTCTTTGTAAAGTCCGCCTCGAACAGGTCAAAAAACATAACACGTTTGCCCGAGGTTATCCGCGTTCGGATGTCAGCCATTTTGTCGCCAACGGTAAAGCGGTCCATGCGTATTTGTTTCGTCACAATCTGCGGAGCATTAAATTGCAAACGGTGCATGACCTTTTGAAAAGCGGAGGTCAGCATATCAATACTTAGGTTATCCAAAACATATTTGTATTCTGGCTTGAATTCCACAGGGGCTTTGTAAAAGCGGTCTACGTTTTCGGTTTCTTTTAATTTTTCGCTGGCTTCCTTTAACAACTTGTATTCTTCCAATTGCCTCAAAAGTTTCGCCTCGATGTCCTCGGGGTCCTCCTCGATTTTTTCTTTTGGTAAAATCCCTCGGCTTTTGATTTCAACAAGGGTTGCCCCTATATCAATGAACTCGACGGCATCATCCAAATTCAACTGGTCAAGTTGTGACAAAAATTCAAGATACTGCTCTGTCACCAAAGAAAGTTGCACGGTTTTGATGTCCAACTTTTTTTCACGAATTAAATGGAGCAACAAATCCAACGGCCCATCAAAGTCGGTTATATGAATATGATGCTTTTGCTGTGCGGTTTCGTTTTGTTGTTCCATACTTTATACTAAAACATTAGCCCCCAAAAATCAAAGAATAAATTAACAATATGCCCGCCAAGCAGACCAATTGCATTTGTAAACATCAAAACCATCATTACGACAAGGAGCACCGCCATAGAATTCTGCCTAACAAAACTCATGTAACTGTTGTTTGGTTTTGTGAAACTTGCCAAAATGTTGTACCCGTCCAACGGAAATATCGGCAAGAGATTAAACAACATCAAAGACACATTAATAATCGTCAAAAACCAAAACAATTGATACAGCATAAACATCCCCACGTTCGCTGTCGGATTTCCAAATGTAAATATTAAATACAAGCACAAACTGGATATAAACCCGATTATTAAGTTTACTACTATGCCCGCGATACTTACAAAAAAATTGCCCTTTCTGAAATTTCGGTAATTAAATGGGTTTACGGGAACTGGCTTTGCCCAACCTATGCCTGCCAAAACAAAAGACAAAAGACCCAACGGGTCTATGTGACGTGCAGGGTTTGGGCTTAGACGCTTCATCATCTTTGCGGTCGGGTCACCATTCCAAAGTGCGACCAAACCGTGTGCAATCTCGTGCGCGACAATCGCCACCACAAGGGCGAGCGCGAACATCAAAATCATCGCGAACACATAAAGTGCTGGCCAGTTATTGTTTTGGATTGCAAAGAACAACACAAAGAGAGTTTAGCGTATAAAACGAACTTGTGCAAGGGTGTTATCCTTGATTCATTGAAAAACCGTCTTCGGGTTGTTCTGAAAAAACTTCTGGTTCAAAAACTGGGGCTTGGGTTTCGACCACGGGTTCTGCTTGGACTGGCTCGGAAACAACTGGTGCCTGAACAGCAACAGGTTCAAGGAAAACTTCTTCTGGTTCTTTATTTTGATTCGGGAAATACCACATGGGTTAGTATATTACGGCGGCGACGCACATGTGCCTCGCTTGTTCTTTTACAGTTTGCAATCTTTTTCCGAAAATCGCTTCAAGACAATTTATAAATTAAATATTATCAAAAGATATAAAAGCCTTGAAAGTGATTTTACGTCAAAAGTGCAAACCTTGTAAAAAACAAGGGAGGCACATGTGCGCCGCCGCAACATATTAGATTTTATAGTTTCTTGTGACTTTTTTGACCGCGCCGAAGAATCCCATTGAATCAATATCTGCACCCGTCACAAGGTCAATCTCGGAAACAACAACGCCTTCGTCGGTCACGATAATTTTACCAACGGCATCCCCCATTTTGTGTGGTGCCTTTACGTGTTCGTTCATTTCAATAGCCACAGTCGGTGCCGCCCCTTTGTCGCCCTTTTTCACAAGGTCAAAAAAGTTGTCCTTTGCGAACACATCAATTTTATCGGTCATCGCACCCTTTACATTAATCTGTCCGACAATTTGGTTTTTATCAACAATAAGTTTGCTTTCATAACTGTCCATAGCATGGCGCATAAGGGCACCACTCTCGTTAAAACGAGTTTGGCTATTCTCCGCACCGATAATTACAGCGATAGGTTTGATTTTCCCACGCTCGGCCGATACAGTGATACAGTGTCCTGCTTCATTCGTAAAGCCCGTCTTTCCTCCCAAACATCCGTCAAAGAATTTTGCGTGCTTGTTTGTGTTTGTAAGACCAGTCACGCGACCGCTTGGGTGCGCAAAGTCATACATCCATGTGTTTGTAACATCGATATCATAGAACGGTGAAGAAATCATATATTGGAAAACCTTTGCAACGTCTGCGGCCGTAGAATATGCCTCGGCGGCTGGTAAACCCGTTGCGTTTGCGTATCTTGTGTTTTCCATACCCAAACGTGTAGCGAGTTCGTTCATGCGGTCAACAAACGCTGACTCGCTTCCTGCAATAAGTTCCGCCATAGCAACACATGAATCATTGGCACTGGCAACAATGATTGTTCTTATAAGTTCTTTGACTGAATATTCTGCCTCGAAATCGAGGAAGGCTTGGGAACCACCCATTCCGCTTGCTTCACGGCTGACAGGAACCATTTGTTCAAGGGTAATCTCACCTGCTTCCAATGCGTCGAAAATAACCGACAAGGTCGTAATCTTTACCATACTTGCGATTGGCAAGCGGTTGTGTTCGTCTTTTGTGAACAAAACTTTTCCGCTGTTGGCTTCGACAAGAAATGCGGATTTCGCTGTGATTTCGAGGGCCGATTGTTCCACAGCCGCAGACACCAATGCCGCCGCCGATACAACTGCATTCGTTGTTCCGCCTTCTTTACAACACTTAGGCCCCATCAGAAACACCGACCCAACTGCCACAGGGATTACCATGCCAAGTATCAAAGTTTTTTTCACACCAAAAGTTTTTTTTTCCATACCCATAGCGTTTGCAAAAATAATTAAATTATTCTAATATTTCAATGTGGCTGACGGCACAAAGTTATTTATTATTGATACTTTACGCAGGATATCGCTCGCGTTACTTGGTGGCTTTTTGGTAATGTATTTTTTGCAACTTGGGAGCGACACAATTTACCCAATTGCCGCCATGTATCTAATAATGTGGATTGTTGCTGTGCTTGTTTTTTACGTAACAAGAAACTTGGTAAACCGCGGGAATAAACTTGTCCCCATACGCATTTCGACGATTCTGCTTTTGGCAATATATGTTTTTGTAATTTTTACAAGGCACCACATTATTGATTTCTTTTGGGTTATTGGAATTTTGCGCGGATTGGAGGTCGGTTTCTATCACACCTCATTCAACCAGATGAAGTCAACAATAATATCGAACAAGAGCAGATTATGGTTTTTATCCATCGGACAAATCAGAACAGGTATCATTGATATCTTCTTACCAATTTTATTCGGGTTTATGCTGCTACGGTTAGAATATCATTATGTCGCCATAGTCATGGCTTTTATCTGTGCGATAAGTTTCTTGTTCTCTTTGTGCTTAAAAGACAAATCTCCTAAACTTGGCAAAACGAATATTCCGTTATTTATGAAAACTTTTTCTGAAAACAAGAAAATTAAAAAAGTCATGTGGGTGGCGTTTTTCAGCGGACTTACATATAACGCGAGTGCCTTTACCCTGATGATAACAATTTACACCGCATTGGTTCTCGGCAGCACATTCCACTTCGGGATGGCGGCCGCCCTATATTCCGTACTAGGAATGGTTGCAAGTCTTTTGGTCGCAAAATTCGGCAAAGAAAACAATTTCAAAACTTTGTCATGGTCGGCTGTTTTAATAATCTTATCAACCTTTTTCTTTATGGTTTTCAACACAGATATTTATACCGTTATTATCTTCGCGTGCATAAATGCGTTCTTTATCGTTTTCGCAAGCGCATTTGTGAGTAAAAACATCTACGACTACTCTAATCTTGATTGCGTCAAAGACAAACATAAAACAGAGTACTTTTTCATAATCGAAGTATTCCGATGTCTTGGCAGGGTTTTGGGACTTGTACTCTTAATCTTGACCGCGGTTTTCAGTAGCACATTGTTCTTGCAAATATCAATGGTATTAATCGGGCTTATGTTTATCCCATTGGTATTTATAAACAATAGACTGGGGATGAGTGCATGATATATCTTCTGCGACATGGTGAAACAGATTTTAATGTTAAAAACTTGCTTATGGGTCAATTAGACATCCCACTTAATGCAAATGGTATCTCACAGGCGCACTCTGCTATTACGGATGTCACAAAAATCAAATTCGATTATATTTTCTCATCAGACCTTGCACGCGCAAGACAAACAGCCGAGATTATAAACAAGCATCTAAACCTCAATATAACTTTTGACAAAAGATTGCGGGAGGTTGGACTTGGCGAACTTCAAGGGAGAGAGAGAAAAAATATAACCGCTTGTGAATGGGAAAAGTTCAACGAACGCCCAGAATTATTTGGCGGCGAACCATGGTGTCGCATATTTTCACGCGCAAAAAGTTTTATCCATGAAATCTCATCATACAAGGGTGATATTTTAGTCGTAGGCCACAGTGGTTTATTTAAAATAATGATGTGTTATGCCGACAACAAAAATTTCAAAGACTTCATGAGGTATTTTATACAAATTGAAATACCGCACTCTAAAATACAAACACTAGGTTACTTAAAATCAACCAATACAAGAACCACTCGAAAAGACCAAAACACGCAATGATTATTATGAACTTTGTGCACGCGGCCACGAGTTCGTTTTTTGTAAATGCCCCACGGAGTCCGCTGCTCCTTGCCGTTGCACAGGTTCGCAAACACCAGACTGCTGCCGCAATGACGATGACTAATAGCACAAGCATTATAAACAAATACACGATGAACAATATAACCCCCGTGATTGCGCCGAACCTTGACAACGCCCAATACAAATTAATGAACATCTCGAAACCCTTATAAGCCAACACAACAAAAACAACCCATGATGCCCAGCGGTGTAGGCTTGCAACAAACATTATCACAAACACAAGTGTAAACGAAAAAATCCGTGTGATAACTATGGAGCCCAAACTCACATTCGGTCGGACGACCCTTAGGATGTTTCCGTCCAAAATGTTGTTTCCGATTTGGATTACGTTGAACCTCGGATTAAAAACCACCGACGCCCCAATAATCATGCCAACAACAAAAGCCGCAAAAAGACATATCAAAAGAACCTTGTCCATCCTCCAACGAACGGCAATAGCCCCGCGCAATATAAACAGCCCTCGGCGACAACTATGTTTCACATAAATTTATATGTTTGCTTTTACTTAAATATTAGTTACGCATTTGGCACAGGAGCCAATGGGAGGTCGGTTACAAAAACACCTTCGTCTTTAAAGCCCAAACAAATTCCAAAGTTGCCTTCTTTTATGCACTCTACTGCGCGCGCCCCGTATGATGTACCAAGATACCTATCGTGGTATGACGGTCTGGCTCCGCGTTGCATGTACCCAAGCGTGCAAAGCCGTATTTTGTCGTTCCCCATAGCCTCACCAATTTGTTTAACAAAAGTTGCTGCCTCCATAATTTCCGCAAACTGGGTTTCGGCTTTTTTTTCTTGAAAGACACAAAAACTGCTTTCTTTTCCTTCTGCACGATTTTTTACAAAGATATCAGCAATTTGTTTTGGTGTATGTCGGTCACCCTCCATGTCAATCACGTCGGCAAAAGACGCCTCCCCGATATGTTTCGCCAACCTATTACAGTTACGCCCCATGACTTTCACAACATAGTCGCGCCTTGATGTTTCCATAGTTTCTTTGAACTTGTCGATTTGAACAACCGAGTCCTCGCACGCCGACGAAAAACCAAGGCAATTCATAGTGTACTCTACATCATTGTCAATTGTTGCAGGAATAAAAATTGTATTAACACGCGCGTTTTTACACCGACCTGCACCGATAAAGGAACCATTTCCCCCAATAACAACAAGTGCCGTGAACCCTTGCTTTTTGTAATTTTTAATGGCAGCCGCAAACCCGTCCTTTGTCATAAGCCGTTTGCTTCGACCACAACGAAATTCACAACCGCTCCGTTGCGAGATACCTCTTGTGTTTTCCAATGTGAGTTGCACAAAGTTCCCGTCAATCAATCCGTCAAATCCGTCAATACCTGCGTACACAGAAATGTCAGGTGAAGCAAAGCGAAAGATTGCCTCCATGCACGCATTCATCCCAGGCGCGTCACCGCCACTTGCAATTACACAAATTTTTTGTTTAGCCATACTCCACTTTACCTCATACCCTTGGATTTAATCAACGTTTTTCTATAGTGATTTGCAAAACGATGGGCCTCGTCCCTAACTCGACAAAGGAGCCTTAGGGCATAACTGTGCTTGTCCAAAACAATGGGGTCAGAACGATTGATTAAAAAGACCTCGTTATTTTCGGTAAAGCCAATGATTCTGTCCCTGGGAAACGATTCAGGTGAGAGTGGATTATCAACATTGTCCACCGCAAGCATCGCCGCCGACAACTGCCCTTTACCGCCGTCCGCAATTATAAGGTCAGGGGTTTCACGAAAACTCTCGTCCGTACCACCGATTCTGTTAAGGCGTCTGAGCAAAACTTCATAAATAGAAGCATAATCATCGCTGTCATTCGTGTGTCGGATTTTGAACTTGCGATACATTTTGCGTGCAACCTCCCCATCTATGAATACTACCATAGAGCCTACAACATGCTCGCCCCCTGTGTGCGAGATATCAAAACATTCTATTCGTTTAATATTGTGTTCAAAGCCCAAAACATTTTGCAACTCCCCACACGCACCATGCGTAAATTGGTGCTTTTGTTCGATTCGCTCGATACTCGTTTGCGCGTACTCTTGCGCATTTATATTGGCCATATCAACAAGTTTCTTTTTATAACCAACTTTGGCATCGGTGACAACTTCGGTCGGGCGGATGTTTTCAAAATAATATTGACCAATAAATTCATCAAGTTTTTCAGCATCGGTCTTTGGCGAGTTATTAAGATTAGAAAAGTTTTGTATCCCAATAATTTTCCCCGCACGAACTGTAAGAACTGATACGACAAAAACCTGGGCGGTGCTTGCACAACCAAACACGTCGCAATTGACGTTTCGTGCAACGTTTGCAATTGTGCGTTCCTTGAACTTGTCCAAAAAGTTCATCCCATTTCTATACCTTATTGCAAGTTCAAACTGTTGTAACTCGGCGGCTTGGTTCATCTTTTGTTCCAGCACCTCGCGCGCATTAAATTCGTCCTCCCCTGACAAAAAGCGTTTAATATTCGCAATGGTTTCGGGGTCGCATTTACCGCGTACATTAAATAAATCATAAATCGTATCCATAATCCCAGATGCCCAAATGCCGTTGAAATACGGACCAAAGTATTTACCCCGCTTGTGCAATTGTCTGGTAATTTCAATCTTGTCATCTGTCACCAAAATATATGGGAAAGTCTTATTGTCTTTAAGCAACACATTATAGTGCGGCTTATGACGGCGAATAAGGTTTGCCTCCAACGCCAAAGCATCATTTTCGGTCTTGCAAACAAAATAGTTAAAATCCACAACACGTTGTACAAGAGCAATTGTCTTTGCATCATGGTTGCCTTTTCGGAAGTACGATGACAGGCGTTTGAACAAATCTTTTGCTTTGCCAATGTAAATCACGTGGTTTGCCATGTCGCGCATTTCGTACACCCCAGGTACGTGCGGAACCAATTGCAGTTTCTCGTTAATGCGGTCGTTCATATCACTTCCCCAAACAAAAGCGCGAAAATATCGTATCCAGCACGGCCTCGGACGTATTCGTCCCCGTAACATTTGATATATGAAACAAACCCGTAGACACGCACGACCCAACAAGGTCTATGGTTTCACCCTTTTTTAACGAAGATATCGCATAGTCCAAAGACTCTGATGCCAACCGAATTTGTTCGCGCTGTCGCATGTTTGCGTTGACCCGCGCGTTTGACTTGCCCGCCACCCCAACGGTTTTTTCGATGATTTGTGATTTCAAGGTATCAATCCCCTCGCCCGTTTTTGCCGAGGTATACACCCAGCCTGCTTTATGCTTTGTTTTTGTGGTGTCACACTTGTTCCGAACAACGATATGCACTTTTGATTTAACTAGGCTCATAATATCTTTATCGACCATATCCGTGTCTGTCACAACAATAGCAACATCACACTCCTCGGCAAGTTTGCGCGTCCGCTCTTGCCCACATTTTTCAATTTTGTTACCTCCGCTTCGCAAACCCGCGGTGTCGAGGAAAACAACCTTGTACCCCTCAATCTGGATAGCCTCGGAAATTGTGTCTGTTGTTGTTCCTGCGATGTCGGTGACGATACTGCGACTGGTTCCCAATATCGCGTTAAAAATTGAACTCTTGCCGACATTTGGCGCACCAAAAAATGCCACGCGAATCCCATTATAGATGTACTCGGCATTACGTTGGTTTTCATTAAGTTTTAAAAGGCTATTTTTGCACTCGGAAATTTGCGGTAGCACATTGGTTAAGGGCACATCCTCGGGGTGGTCGTTGTGTGCCTCGATTAAAGCCGATACACCCAACAACTTTTTTTCAATATCAATCATCGTGTCATGAAATTCGGAATGTAAATATGCCGACCCCAATTCCGCCTCGGATTCGGCATGGATAATATTTGCAATCGCCTCGGCACCGCTAAGTGTCACACGCCCGCCTAGCAAAGCACGGCGCGTGAACTCGCCAGGTTCTGCCAAACGGCAACCGAGCGAAATCAAATGCTCTATGGTTTTATCCAAGAGTATCTGCCCACCGTGCATTTGTAATTCAACAACATCTTCGCCTGTGAAACTTTTTGGGTTCTTGAAAAAAATTGCTACCGAATTATCGCACACGAAACCAAACCAAACATTAACCGACGTTGCCTTTCTTGGTTCCAACAAAACACCCGTAATTTTTTGGGCTATGGCGTGTGCCTTGTCACCGCTGATACGTATTATACCCACCCCGCCAAGTCCTCGGGGTGTCGCAACAGCAACAATTGTGTCAGTGGATATCGAGCGCACGGACAAAATCCCAAAGCCTTGTATAATTTCCGTAAACCGTAACGACGTGTCTGAGCGAGAAACTTGTGCCTCCGCCGACTGCATTCGGATTTGTTGTGGCGAGATACCAGCGTTGTGCACCAAAGCCACCCTCTCTTAACGGGATATAAATTCTGAAAACATCCATATCGGATACCAAACGCTCACCTTCGTCATTGTGTAAAAACTCAAACTCTGTACGCGAGTCTGGAACAGGCGAAATACGGAAAACTGGTCTTGCAAATTCTATGACAATTGAATTTTGAGCAAAGGAACTCTCAAACGATGTTCCGCATTGAACAAACCCATTGTTCCAACCTGTGGAGCCTCGTGGTCGTCCGCGGAAAACATCGGCAAGAACATTTGTCCTTGACCCTCGATGCAAAAGATTCAATACCTCCGCCATGGGTGCATAATGAAGATGTGTAGAATCGTTTGCACTTATCATCTCGCCTGGGCTGTTTGCATTTGCATTTCTATAGGTAATCATGAAAACATCTTCTTTCAAAATTTCGTGTCCGAAATTGCGCGGTATAGCAACCATTACAATCGACGCGGTTCCAAAACCAACAATCAAAAACACAACAAACGACACGGCCCAAATAATAGCCATACGCGGAGTAATATTTTTTGTAAAACCAAAGATACGTTCGTTGAAAGATTTTGGGCGCGCGGTGTCGTCCTTTGGGGCGTCTATGGCCTTTTGTCTTTCTTCGTCCGTTGTGGACCCTGGTTTATACTCGCTCATTCATTTTCCTTTTTCTCTTGATTTTCTGGCGTCTTAACAACTGGTTTCTTCGCCACAGGCTTTCTTGGCGCAGTCGGTTTTTTTGCCTGGACAGGCTTTTCCTCTGAACCTGGCTCGGTTTCTGTAACCTCGGCCACTTTCACCGCCCTAGCCAAAATACTATCATATTCCGCCAAATTGTCAAGAGTCGGGAGTTGCGTCAACTCGTTCCCGTCCCTAACGTGCTGTCTGGCTTTTTCCATTTTTTCTTCCAACTCAGCCAGTTTTTCAGGAGTCGACAACTTTGCCTCAACATAACGCTTGCTGTGCTTAAGAATTTTGTCCAATTCAACATCCAATAACTCTATCTCTGAATTAATGCGGTCACGTTCTTCCGAGGATTTGGACTCCGCATCACGTTCTTCCATTTTTTTGATAACGTCTTTCGCAGACTTACCCTCCATGATAAGTGCAATATCCGCCGCATAAATTGTTTCGCGTTCAAGCAACACTTTTTTCATAACCTCGGCATGAGATTTGTGTTTTGTCAAAATCTCGGTAGCGCGTTTTTCGGCATCCATTATCAGTGCCTTAATCTCGCCGTCAATCACAGATTGAAGTGCTTCCGAGCGGTTTTGGCTGTTATATAAACGCAGTGCCATTTCTTCTTCTTTACCATAATAAAGAGGCCCAAGTTTTTTCGACATACCAAACGTTGTTACCATGTACTCGGCAAGGTTTGTTGCAACCTTGATATCGTTTGATGCACCCGTACAAATGTCACCATGGAAAAGTTGTTCCGCAACACGCCCACCCATAAGCATCGCCAATCTATGCGACAACTCGGTTTTCGATTTATGTTGTGTTTCTTTTTCATGGTCGTTTGTTAGGGTATAACCTGCCGCCATACCACGCGGGATAATAGAAACCTCTTGCACCGTTTGGTCAGGTTGCAAAACACGGGAAATAATCGCGTGACCTGCCTCGTGATAAGCCGTAATTTTTTTATCTTCTTCGGTAATGATTCGGCTTTTTTTCTGTGGTCCAAGTATAACCTTGTTAATACCCTCGGTAATATCAGACATACTGATTTTACGTTTGTCTTTTTTTGCGGCAATAATCGCGGCTTCGTTCAACAAGTTCTCGATATCAGCACCCGAAAACCCAGACACGATTTGCGCAACACGCTTAAGGTCAACATCGCCGCCCAATGGTTTGCCCTTGGCGTGGACTTTAAGGATTTGCTCGCGCCCCTTAACATCAGGGAGTTGCACAACAATTTGCCTGTCAAATCGACCTGGGCGTAAAAGTGCTTGGTCCAAAATATCTGGACGGTTTGTGGCGGCAATAACAATAACGCCCTCCGATTTTGTAAAGCCATCCATTTGAACCAAAAGTTGGTTAAGGGTTTGTTCGTTTTCTTCAGAAACACCGCTGACCCCTACACCGCGCATACGTGCGATAGAGTCAATTTCGTCAATAAAGATAATCGCAGGTGCGTTTGCTTTTGCGGTTTCAAAAAGGTCGCGCATACGGCTTGGTCCAACACCAACAAGCATCTCCGAGAAGTCCGAACCGCTTATTGAAAAGAAATGAACCCCTGCTTCCCCTGCAATTGCTTTTGCCAAAAGTGTTTTTCCTGTACCTGGTTGTCCCACAAGCAAAACACCTTTAGGGATACGGGCACCGAGGTCGAGGAATTTCTTTGGGTTTCTTAGGAAATCAACAATTTCCATAACCTGTTCTTTTTCTTCTTCGATACCTGCGACGTTTGCAAATTTTACATCGCCACCGATTGTATGTGTCGCACGGTTTTTACCCATGTTTCCCAAACCGCCACGGCTTGAAAACGACCTAAATATAAGGAACGCAACCAACAGGAATACCATGATTGAAAGGACACTTAAGATGTTTCCAAAGTTAAACCAGTTTGACGGAATCTCACTTGAATTTACATGGAACGAATAACGTGCCGCGAACTGATTTACAAAAGTATTTACTTGACGGATGTGTGCCCATTGTTCGTTTGATAAGTTCGCATGAGGGGATACCTCGTTTCCCAAAAACCCTGCTAACTCGCTTGGGTCAATGTTAAATGCACCCTCAACATAGTCATCATCGGTCGAAGTAAGACCATAGTTTGCAGTTAGAAATGTATTAAGCAAATCCGCAAGCGCGCGTGCCTGTACATTTACGAAAGAGTTATAAGCCATCCAAATTGCGCTGATGTCGTGAACCATTGTATAATGGAAAACATATGTAGCATGACGGCTTGGGTTACTTTGGAATCTGTCCAACATTTGCGGGTCGGTGAAGCCATGTCTTAAAACATAGAATTGATTCCCTTGCTGTACAATAGCAGCGATGTTGCTTGTAGGAATATAGACATAGTGATGACCGAAATCGTCACTACCAAAACGAACATCTGTTGTTTCGCCTTCTATGGTTTGTCTAAGCCTTGTTGTTTCAAAAATCCATGCGCCATTTGGCCCAATTGGTTTTGAAACCAAACCGATATCACGCGTGAACTGTGTGTAGGTTGAACGCCGTACTTGTGTCCCGCACGCGTTCATAGAATTCATAATCAAAAAAAGTACTAATACAATAGTAACAATGTAAAACAGCGATGACCCGCCGCGTCTTCTTTGTTGTGGTGCTTGTTGTTGCTGTTCAGTGCTCATGTCCATAGTATGCCATATGACAAAATTAAAATACAAGCCAAATCAGAAAATTATTCAATAGTTGGGCCAACTTCTTTATTTATTTCTTCGATACTTGGCAAAGCATTAATCTTGTCAAGAAGATAATCTTCGCACCAATATTGTGTTACGTCCTCGTGGTTCGGGAAGTATATATGACCAAATTTTTTGGTACGGGCAATGTATTCTTCTACTTTTTCGTTATACTCTGGTTTTCCAAGGCTGAGGCTCCCCGCCGTATAAAGTTGTCTTGGGTTAGATGTGTATTTGCTTTCCGCAAAGCCAAAAGTTACCAACTGCCCATTTTTAATGAAAGTCTGACCAAGGCGCGACATCAAATGCAAGTTTCTTCTATCTGCCCATTTTTCTGTAAGAACAGAAGCCCTGTCACGGTCATATTCGTCATGGATAATAATGCTGTCGCCATAGCCTCGTGTTGCAACCCAACCCTCTGCCATAGTCACTTGGTCGAAAAACCAATTAATCTGGTCCTCTGTCATTGTACCATTGTTAAACAAATCTAAATCAACTTCGGGTTCGTATTTCCACCCAAGTGATTCAAGCCATGCTTTTGCGTCAAAGCCATGTTCTTCTCCGTCTACACCAAGTTGGTTTGCTGGAAAAATGCTTTTTGGAACAAGCAAAGTTCTGTTCTCGTCTTTTTTACGTAACTCTGCACGCAATTGCTCGTTTGTTGGGATTGCATCCCGTCTTGGAAATAAATTAATTGAACTCATATGTCGTATATACCATAGTTTTGGACTAAAGTCAATAGGCTATTTAAAAACATCGTGTTTCATAATATATTCTGCGATTGATTTGAACAATGGTTCATCTTCAAACACGCGTTCAATATCATTCCCAATCCAAAAGTCCGAAAACCGTTTATATCCGCGGTCTTTCCACTTTTCAATTCTGATTCTTTGAATATCGCTTGGTGTTAGTTTATCGAACTTCATTGCGCCCGACTCGTCATAATATTTGCATTGCAGGTCACACTCGAGTTTATCAACAAGATACGCAAATCGCGCCTCTTTTGTTTTTTGTTCGTCGTATTCCTTGTATATTTTTTTAATTTCGCTACCATTTACGAGGCCACCCAAAATCTTTTTCACCGCCTCTAGTTCAATTCGTTGTTTCTCTTGTTTTGTTACGACACTCCCCGTTGCTGGGATATCGCCAATTATGCACTCGCCCAACTCATGTATCGCAATCATAAGTGCAACCTTACTTATATCAAACCCAAGGTCAAACTCCGCGTTAATCGCCAAAGCCAACATCTGGGTTCCATAAATATGTTCCGCCACCGATTCGATTCTGTCGCTTTGAATACCACAATCTATCCACCCAGTTCGCGGGAGGGTTTTCAAGCGGTGTGTTATTGCATAAAAATCACAAACGTTTTTAATTTGATTAGCCACAACAAAAGTATACATGATAGACTATCATATGCCATACAGAAAAATTAAAAATATTAGTTAAAGACTTTATTTTTCAAAAGATACTCTGCAATAGCATTAAAGATTTTGTCATCTCCAAAAATATTTCGCCTGTCATGTTCAATAAAACCCTCGACCAAAGTCCTGCATCCATACTTTTTATGTTTCAAGAGCATCTCCTTTGCCGACTTGTTCGTAACACGTTTTTCATCCGCATAGCCCATTTCTTCGTTATACTTGAATTCGAAATCACACTCGATTTTTTCCACGAGGTACGCAAACTTTGCCTCATCGGTTTTGCGCTCCTCGAATTGGGCAAAGAGTTCCAACAACTCCCCTGCATTACTTATGCCCGCAAAAATCTTTTGGACGGCCTCCAATTCAAGTCGGGCTTTTTCTTCTTTTGAAATCGGGCAACCAGTGTCACCGAGGTCGCCAATCACGCACTCGCCCAATTCATGAATCGCAATCATAAGTGCAACCTTTTTAAGGTCCAATTTCAAATCAAACTCGCTGTGAATTGCAAGAGCCAACATTTGGGAACCATAAACGTGTTCCGCGACACTCTCAAACCGTTCGCGCTCTATCGCCCAAGTCGTCTGCCCCGCACGAATCAGGTTTTTCAACCTGTGCGTAATCGCGTAAAATTCACAAACATTTTTGATTCTTTTGTCCATTCAAAAAGCATACAAGCGTTTTTGAACCTCGTCAATTAAATACTCTGGACATGACACCCCACCCACAAGTCCACAACTCTTTTTTCCCGCAAACCAATCTTTGTTAATCTCGTCCGCGGATTCGATATGATACGTGGGTTTATACTTGGAGGCGGTTGTTTTAAGTAGCACCGTGTTGTGCGAGGCTTTTCCCCCAACAACAATAACAACGTCCACGGATTTTGCAAGTGTGGCGACCTCCTTTTGTCGTTCCCTAACCGCCGAACAGGTCGTATCAACCAAATCGTGTCCAACACCTTTTTCTTTGAAAGTCACAGATATCTCCAACAAGTCGGTTTGGTTTTTTGTGGTCTGGGCAAGGAGTGCAATCTTTTGACCATGACGGACGTGTTCAAGCAAAGAAGGTATATTGCTAATCGCTTCGTCCACGGTTTCGACCACAAAGATATTATCGTTTGCGTAACCCACATGACCGATTGTTTCGGGGTGCTTTTTGTCGCCAAACAAAACAATATAATAACCAGCCTCGGTCAACTCGCGAACTTTGTGGTGAACCTTTTTAACCGTCGGGCAGGTCGAATCCACCAAATCTATGCCCTTGTTACGAAGTTCATCCTCGACCCTTTTTGGCAAACCATGTGCGGTGATAATTGCCTTTTGTTTGGAAACAATCTTTTTATAATCGGGTTGTATTGTGATTCCAAAGTCCTTTTCCAAGCGGTTGTTAATAACAGGGTTTCTTAAAATAGGACCGCCGATTAAAACCGAGTTCGGATTTCCTTCCGCAATATCTATCGCGCGTTTCGCCCCAAAGCAAAGACCGCTACTTTTACAAACTACAACTTTCATCTCCCACCTGCCATTTTATTGATTTCTTTCATAAGTTCATCCACCATTTTATTCTCTGACACGGTCTTTAAAACCTTACCGTTTTTGAACAAAACACCTTGACCCCTCCCGCACGCAATTCCGATGTCGGATTGGCTTGCCTCACCTGGTCCATTTACCGCACAGCCCATAACTGCTACCTTTATATGTTTGTTGATACCAGCACATTGTTTCTCGACCTCGTTCGCAATTGGGATAAGGTCAACCTCCGTCCTCGCACACGTTGGACAAGATATAACCTCTACACCAAACTTTCTTAAATCCAGTGCACTTAAGATTTGTTTGCAATAATAGATTTCTTCCACTGGGTCACCCGTGAGCGAAACCCGAATAGTATCCCCAATCCCGTGATGCAAAAGTGTCCCCAGCCTCACCGCGGATTTAATCGACCCCGACCTAATTGTTCCAGATTCTGTGATACCGATGTGTATGGGATAGTCAAACTTTTTTGCGAGCAACAAATTGGTTTCAATCGTCATCGGCACATTTGAACACTTTACGGAAATACAAATATCGTAAAAGCCCAAATCCTCCAAAATTTTAACACTACGCTCGGTACTCTCGGTCAAACCCTCGGCTGTTACTCCGCCGTGTTTTTTCAAAATATCTTTTTCAACCGAACCCGAGTTCAACCCAACCCGTATTGGTATTTTATATTCTTTCGCCACGTCAACAACATGTTTGATTTTATCAAGTCCGCCCAAAGTCCCTGGATTAATCCGAATCTTGTCCGCCCCATGTCTAATAGATTCAACCGCAAGTTTATAATCAAAATGAATATCCGCCTCGATAGGTATGTTGATTTGTTTTTTAATCTCGGAAATAGCCTTTGCCGAATCCAAACACGGCACGGCGACACGTACAAGTTCACAACCCACACTCTCCAACGCCTTGATTTGCGCAACCGTGGCTCTTATATCTTTTGTCGGTGTGTTTGTCATTGATTGAATAACAATTGGGCTCTCACCACCCATTTTTATTTTCCCGACATTTATTACACGCGTGACTTTTGGCATTCCATCTAGGATAACAAATGTGCTCTTGATATTGCAAATTAAATGTGCTAGTTTAATTTCGATGAAGAAAGAAATTATGGAAACTTGTAGATGGGCGGAGCGCATGGCAATGCCCAACATTTTACATGAAGAAGTCGCCGACTTGTTTCTTGAACATTTTCCCGAAATGCTTATTAACGAAGCACGGAACTATGCTCTGTTTTTGTTAAACGAACGTGATGCCCGAAACGTTGTTGGGTACACAGACCAAAAGCGCGTCGATGCCTTTAAACAGGAGATGCGTTATATAGAGCAAAAATATTTTGTCACTGCAGACGATATCGTTAAAAAATATCAACTAATAGAAAAGTACAGAACTGCGCTACATGAATACAAAAAACTGCAAGATTATAAAATCAAACGTGAGAGTCAAAGAATCGACCTAAAACATCTTTCGGAAAAAGATTTGTGGGAATATCTTGAGTTTGCGACGAACGACTTTTTAATATCTGAAAAATTTGGAATGGACAAAACTGTTTCTGCCACACCAGAGTTTTTGGACTATGCAAAACGAAATGTAAGAAGTGACTTGAATTCACACCTGCGCAGAGGCGGTATAGTGCATGACTATGATGAACTCAAAGAACAATTGTCAAACGCAGAAGAATATTTTTTGTAAATATCAATCATCGTGGTTGGGTTCTGCTGAACTTTCGGCACAAATTTCGAGCATATTTTGGAGGAGGGTAAGAACCTCGCTTCTGCGAGAACCTTGTCCTCTCCTGCGCTTCGCTTGGAGGAGCATACGACGTAATAAACGAACTGTCAAGGTTGTTTATCTGCCGTGGCGTTGTTGGGAGGTTCATTATCTAAATAGGTTTACTCCGAATATGAAAATTATATTACCAGCGTCACTTGTAAATTTTCCGACTTTAATTATCAAAGCGTTCCTCGACTTGGCCGATACATCATTTTCAAACTTGAACCCAGTGATGTAGTCATTAAATTCCTTAATATGTGACTCTAACGCACATAAATCATCTTTACAAAAGCGCTCCGCATCCATTTTTTTGAGTGTATCTACTGTATTGCTTAACTTTCTAAACGCACTAACAACTTGCATGCAACATGTGAAATTTCTTATTTTAGCAGCCGATGTTAAATCATAAGCCTCGACAATAGAATCTATCTTCTCAAACATGGTTATAATCTTTTTAAGATACTCATATATAGTTTCTTTTTGCTTTTTCTCATCGGAGATTTTATTAGAAAACCAAAAAGACAGAAACATCGTTGCCACGGCAATTAGAATAATTGGTATACCTTCCGACAAAGAAATATGATAAAAAGACTCTTTGTTTATGTCAAGTCTCGAAGCAAGTACTAGCCAAACAATTAGAGAAATAATGATAAATATACCTATTATTAAAAATATCCTCTGTATTATTCTTGTTGACATTTCAAACCCTCTTATTCGCATCCAATATATATTTTCTGATATCATCTATCAAAGATGGCTCCTCTTTTGAAACAAAATCAAACATACCCACAACATTATCGTCTCTATAAATCCTTGCGAGTCCACCAAAAGATTCCTCGAGAAAAGAAACTGGATAGCCATACCCACCGTCAAGATTGACCATTATCTTTACACCATTAGCCTTTGCCTTATCGTAGTTAGGGATTAGGTGTTTATCCCTAAATTCCTCGCCAGAAAATTTACCATCCTTTTTATAGCGTGGACCCGGTATCTCAGTAAAGTCATGTGCGACATTTATCTTAATCTTTTCCATTAACATGCTTCTCCTTTCAATTTCACAGTGTCTACTTCCCAGTAGTATAGCGTACCATATAATTTATTTTTTTGCTCATCTTTTTTTATAACTAGATTATTATTTTCTTTATACAGTTCACACTTCGCCCTATTAGATAATATCACCATACTTTTAATATGTCCATATTCAATTTTTTGTTTAATATTTGGCAAGCCTTTGTTTCGATGCTTAAGTTTTGTAGTTGAACGAAATTCTCCGCCCTCCAAAGCAGACTCAATCAAATCTACTTGCCTAGCACCAAAAACCTTTTCTCCAAATCTCTTTTTAATGGTCGAAGGTATACTGCCACCTGTGTCAAGAAATACAAACTCAAATTTCGAGCTGCGCTTTTCGACAAACAAATACCAATCTTTTAAAAGATCTGTGTCATCAGTGTAAGCATGTGCTTTCGTGTTTTCCATAAGCTCTACAATAGTCTTCTGCAAAAATTTCGTTTCATTTCTAGTACACCCAATTTTGTCTATAACCCAATCGCATATGGCTTTTGCAAGATCTGATTTAACCTCTTTTCCATTTTTAATCGCAACCTTATCGGCGTTTTTGATAATATTTTTTTGCTATTAACGTAGCTAAGAAATCCTGACTCCATAAATACACGTCTTGCTCCATCTACTAGCGGGAGGTCTCCAGACCACCTAATACCTTCATTTTGATTCCGCTTGTCTCTAAGCATCGCGAGTAGGTACATTACTGCATCTGCTGTTGCATTTTTAATATTTCTAGCATCGATTTTTATCTTCATGCGCAGACCTCTATTCGCAATCATGAATTCACGAATACAGTGAAAAGTGCTCTTCACGTCTTCTGGATTACTAAGCAAGCTAAAATCCTCTGGAAGACTAAAACTCTTTTCTTTAATCTTTTGTAAGTGGCATCTATCAGTTTTTTTATATTTTTTTATTTTGATAGCTTCTTTCTTCCTACTAGTGCATGGTTTATGGTAACGGCGTTCAGCTTTACGCACTCCTTTCTTCCTACTTTTGCGTCTCAAATATTCTTTGTATCTAGGATTTTTCTTTCTCAAAATGCCTCCACCCAGATACTACCACGAATTCTACTCAAAGACAATATAAAATTATCTTCAAGTTTGGAACTATTTAGGTACTTACCACTTAACATCTATATAAAACATTTTTTCGGGCTTGCTTTGTAAATTAATATCGAATTTCAAACTTGTTTCAACTTTGGAACTTGCATTGTGAATTCGGAAAGAAATTGACCAACCATTATTCATTGTTAATATCAACGTGGTTTGTGATTTTTCTTTGAAATCAAACTCAATAATTCGCGTAGGTAATTCGATATTTGGGATAGTTATAGTTGGCTTGTTTTTACCGCTTGTGTTTAATGTGCCGAACAAGTTAAATGGAATAATCGTAGCAATGTTATTATTGCGGTGGATAAGTTTGTAATAGTCTTTCCCGTTGCTTCCAAGCAGATAGCGAATTAGATTTTCGGTTACGTCTTCGTTTTGAGAATTAAGTTTAATAAACTCATTTTTGAAAGCAGTTAATAACGGAACATATACGGCATTCTCCTTGCTTGGCAACTGCGACCACAATTTCCCGCAAGACTTTTCTTTTGACAACATGTCAAACAAAGGTTTTATTTCAGTGAAGTAATCTTTGGAACAATTTGCACCAAGCCAAAGTTTGCCAAAATCAATACTCATCGAAAGCCGTGAGTGTTTTAACGCCTCGTGGTTATGTTTAACCGAAACTCCGATTTCCCACTTGATTGAACGTCGGATAATCAGGACATCACGAATATCCCCACCTTTCGCCAAATTATCGGGTTGTAGCGATATGGTCAATTTATCATCTCCGTCGTCGGTTACTTTGGGTTCCATTTCAATAATTTTGCTCATGCCCGCTTTTGCGGATCTCAACATTTCGGCTTGCTCGTCTTGCGTGATTTCGTTATATCTTTGTTCTGCTATTTCAAGACTTGAATTCGCTATGATTTCAACTGGACGAATAGGCGTGACAAGTTCCTTTATCGCCAACACGCAAGCGTATTCATATGCCTTGCCTTTAATTGTTGAGTTTATTGTTGTTCTCATTTCAAATCTTCCTTTATCTTTTTTGCAATCGCATACGCTAGGTTTACTGGCACGGCATTACCCACCATTTTGTAACCGTCGGCAATGTCATTATAAATAAAAATAAAACTATCGGGGAATGTTTGTATTCTTGCACACTCACGCACGGACAACCGCCTATAATCATCTTCTTTACCGGGAACGAATATTCTTTTGTTTTGTTCGACAAAAAGCATTTTAGGGGCTTGTGGGTGGATAGGGGCGTGTCTGCCACCTGCTTGGATAGTGAAAGAAGGTTCGTCCCAAGAACGTACACGATTACGTGACATAAAGATTGTAGAGAATCCGCCATTCATATATTCGTGATTCGGAATTGGTAATTCAAGCCCCCATGACTTATTATGCTGTTTAGCAGGTTGGGCTTGTCGCAAATCCCATATAGCGTCTTTCAAATTTGGTTTATATTCTTGCACAGGTGGAAATTCAAACTTTTTATTTAAATCTTTTCTATATCCCACGATGATGACACGCTTGCGATTTTGAGGGACATCAAAATCATTAGCGTCAACAAGTTGCCAAGAAACATTATATCCTGCACTTTCAAACTCGGAAATAAACTTATCGAAATTAACTTTGTGTTTATCTAAAAGCATACCGCCCACATTTTCACACAAGAAAAACTTTGGCTTTTTATCTTTTAATATCCTAATATAGTCTAAAAACAATTTACCCCTATCGTCATCAATGCCACGCCCCGCACCGGCTTCACTCCAACTTTGACATGGCGGTCCGCCAATGATTCCGTCACAATCGGGAACTTCTTTGGGAGATACATCTGTTATGCTTCGTTTATCAAGTTTAGAATTAGGAAAATTTTTTTCATAAGTAGCCCAAATTGTTTTATCGTATTCATTCGCCCAAACAGTGTGAAACCCCGCTTTTTCAAAGCCAAGGTCAAGACCCCCAGCACCTGCAAAAAATGAAACGATTTTCATCGTTGTGATTGTACCATTAACCTTCTTAATTGTACACCCTAAAAACAATCATTCTGTCGTTCTCTTTGTGTTTGACGAGTTTTGCGTTTATATCAAACGTACTTAATAGCAGACTCTCATATTTCGCTTTGTCAGTAAACTTTATCTCGGTGTTTTTGAAATCCAAGTTTCTAGTTCGATAATAGCGTTTCTGATTAAGCCCAATGCTGTTCTCTTGCTTGGTCACATATCCAATAATGTAGTTGATTGCTTTCAACTGGTTTTCAATACTCTCTTGGTCGATTTTAACAACAGTTGAAAAACCTTTGTCCCAGAGTGGCAAATTATAAACTTGTCGACCACTTTGTAATACAGGTTCGCTTGTGTGTGGGTTGATTGCCACGACTAAAATATTTTCTAAGTCACAATCCCCAAGTAAAGCATGAAAATGAATGTTGCCTTTGGCGTGGCGTTCAGGAACTGCAAGGATCTTAACAGTTGGAAATCTCTTTTGTAACTTTTGGCGGAACATTTGCCAGTAGTATTTTGTTGCTTTGTCATCATGGTCATGTTCGCTTTTCGCAATCGTAAAAGTACAAAAATAAACCCAGTCATTACACAAAGCATATCCATAAAAATTGTCTTTTGCTCTGCGACAACTCTCGTATTGACTGCGGTCAAATCCGTTGTCGATTTCCAAAATCTCGCCACGACTTGCGTATTCGTCAATTTGCTCTTGGTCTGTTATCTCTTTTCGTTTACTCGCTGAGATGATTTTGCCAGTTTCAGTATCTACCCAGTTATAATCTTTCTTACCAGTCAGGATATCAAAAGGTTCGTGATAGTAAATGATTTCAGTAAAGAACTTAAACCGATTTATCCGAGTATTTACTTGCTCTCTCTTTTGTTTAGATAATAAATGTGCGTTAGGTTTCAAAACCCTCTCAACACGTTTTGACATGAACTTGTCCATGTGATTATCCACCTCTTTTAGAATTTTTAAGTGTTGCCAATATCAAGTATGACAACCGCTTCGCTAGCAACCCCTTGCGGCGCACGTGGCGGAGACGGGCAAGCCTCGTCTCTCGCCACCACTGTGCGGTCGCAAGTGTGTTTGCACACTCTCGGCTCATTCGCTTTGCTCATTTGATAGCAATCGACTAGAAGGCTTGCCACTCGTTCCGCAAGACTTACTGCTACCTTTGTTGTGACTTCTGCATAAATCGGCACGCATGGCAAAAGCGACCTCGTAACTTTGTCACGAAGCCGATAACTGCCGATTTGTACTCGAATAGTTTTTTGCACAGCCACCTCTTAAAGATTTGCTGTCATTTGTTTTTCTTTTGCCTTAACAGTAGGTCACGACAAAGGTCAAAAGTGAGGGGGTAAATCAAAAAAACTTTCCCTACATGGAGAACGCAAGAAGTACCCATTTTGACTACTAGAATTTTAAAAAATCGTTTTTAATTTGTCCCATGACTTTACCTACACAAAACCAATACTTTACACAGCAAAAACCTAACTTTTCCCATCACTTGTGGTACAGTTGGTGTGCTCCCTTTTGGGCATAGCCGATGTTGGTAGCACAACACGCCCAAGACCGTCAAGGTAGTTTTCCCTTGGAACTTCCACCTTGACTGCCTTGGGCGGTTGTGCGGTTTGTCGGCTAAGCCCAAAAGGCAGCCCTACGATCGGTTGCTTGTTAAGGGCAAAAAGGAGTGTGTAAAATGAACAAAGCAGTAATCTACGCAAGGTACAGTTCCAACAACCAAACGGAACAGTCGATTGAAGGACAGGTTAAAGTCTGTGGGGAATTTGCCCAACGACAAAATCTCGCCATTGTAGGCGAGTATGTTGATCGTGCTATGACGGGGACTAATGACAAACGTCCTGAATTTCAACGCATGATTTCGGACAGCAAACAAGAAATATTTGACGTGATTTTGGTGTATAAACTTGACCGATTTTCTAGGGACAAATATGAAAGTGTGGTTTATAAACGACAACTTAAAGAAGCAGGCGTTAAGGTCGTGTCGGCAACGGAAGCCATAGCGGACTCGCCAGAGGGCATTTTGTTAGAAAGTGTCATAGAGGGTTACAACCAGTTCTATTCAGTGGAACTCTCTCAGAAAATTAAACGTGGCAATCAAATCAATCTTGACAAGGGGAACTGGACTGGCGGAATTGTGACGTATGGGTACAAGGTTGTTGACAAGAAAATTCAAATTGATAAACCCAAAGCCGAAATTATGAAAAAGATTTTTTCAGACTATGCAAGCGGAAAACCTAAGAAAGAGATTTGCAAAGAACTTAACGAAAAAGGTATACGCAATAGAAGTGGCGAGCCTTGGAGTGTCACAAACATTTACCACAACTTGAAAAACAAAAACTACATCGGAATACTTGAACGTCATGGTGTTGAATACACCAACATATACCCCAGGCTTATCGACGATAAACTTTTTGAAGAAGTACAAAAGATGTGTGCAACGAAAAAGCGTTTGTCCGCCCAAGGTAAAGCAAAGGTCGAGTATCTTTTGACTGGCAAGGCATACTGCGGACATTGTGGTGCTACTATGAATGGCGTTTGCGGTAAAGTCCGAAATGGCGAAACAAATTTTAGATACTATGTTTGCAGTAACAGACACAAGTTCAAGGATTGTCATAAATCAAACGAGAACAAGTCCGAGTTAGAAAAGTCGGTTGTCCAAGACATTATCGAGTTCATATCAAACGCAAAGAACATAGAACGTGCAAGTAAATTGCTCTCTGATTATCACGCCAATAATATAACCACGCAACGGGTTAAAGAGTACGAAAAACGCATATCTGTCATCGACCGGGAAATTGAAAAATTGATTGACACTTTACTTGTGGCACAAGGTCAAACAATAGTTTCAAAAATCAACCAACGTAGCAAAGACCTCGAGATACAAAAAAGTGACTTAAACATCGAGTTGTCAAAACTCCGACATATATCTAACTTGCCGAGAACTGCGGAAGATTATAGAAAACGACTGCAACAATTTATTGGCGGAGATATAAACGACCCTACGTACCAAAAGAAAATCATACATGGATTTGTTAATTCTATTTGGGTTTTGGAACACGGAATTTTTATGTTTTATAACTTTGACAAAGTCGATCCGATAACCCTAAACGACCTTAAAATTACCTTGCACGAACAAGGCATTGATTACAACGAACTTTCCAGTCCGCATATTAAATCGCTTGGAGGAGGGTAAGAGATTCGAACTCTTGTGGGCTTGCACCCTAACGGTTTTCAAGACCGCCCCGTTATGACCACTTCGGTAACCCTCCGAGCAATTTTGGAACGATTATACCACGGAGTGGTCCAAGGTTCTGGCGCAAGCCAGGTTCTTATGACCACTTCGGTAACCCTCCGTAACTTCGTTCCTTCAGGTTCCCGACGTCGCTTGCGCTCCTAGCGGTAACCCTCCGAACATTACACTTTATCACACTTGTTTTAAATAATCAATACGTGATAACATAATTTTTATGAATCCAATACAAATCGCGCACGATTTCCTGAAACAAGTCATCCACCAAGGCGACATAGTTGTAGATGCGACAATGGGCAATGGTCACGACACAGTGTTTTTAGCCTCACAAGGTGCAAAAGTGTTCGCTTTTGACGTGCAAGATTTGGCTATCACAAACACGGGCAAGTTGTTATCGCAAAACAATCTTTCCGCGACCCTTTTAAAGGACGGGCACGAGAACCTTGACAAATATATTGACGGCGAAATCAAGGCCGCGATTTTTAACTTGGGGTATCTGCCCCGCTCGGACAAATCTGTAATTACAAAGCCCGATACAACTATCATGGCGTTGAAAAAACTTTGCGGTAAACTCTCCCCCAACGGAAGAATCGCGATTGTTGTCTACCCAGGTCACACAGGCGGTGATAGCGAAGCGGTTGAGGTTGAAAAATTTGTTTCATCGCTCGGTCAAAATTGGGATGTCAAAATAGAAAAACCTCTGGCAAAGACAACCAGCCCTTACGCGGTACTTTTAAAAAAGTATTGATTTTTCTAGGTTTTTGTGTTATATTAAGCATGATGAGTACAATCGAATTATGCAGAAAAACTATCCTGGCACAAGAGTTTATCGACAAATTTTTGAAAAGCAGATTGAGTTTCAAGAACTTTTTGGGATTCTATAAATTCAAGACATTCGTTTTAAGCGAGTTAGACGAGGAGGCAGATATGTGCAAGAACGCAATTGCTTATAACGCCGAGTCTGCATTAAAGATAAACAAGATTCTTAAACTGTTACCTGGTATCAAAAATATGAAAAGCCTTGGACATATTGGTCCAGGCGACACTTTGGTAGAGGCAATTGGCGTGTGGGATGCTTTTCGGGCGCAACTCGAATCTATGTATGTCTGGGAACATACGTGCCAAAAACCTGAAGTTTTGCCAGAGTGTTTTTCCTCACAAAGTTATTTTTATCCGCCACATGTAAACCAAAACATGGATTTGTTAATATCGAAAAGGGTTTGCCTTGCCCTTGTTGACCAGTTTGATTTTGCCACAAAGACAGGGACACCAGCGGTTGCGATACCCTGCCATTGCAGTTTGGAAAAAGATAACAAAGTTTTAAAATCCGACAAGACAATTAAACATGTAAATGTCTATAGCAAAATGCAGGGCTTGATTGGCAGTATATTCACAAACCTTGCCCTGACCGACGAACGATTTGAATTAAACGACAAATTCCCTATTAACCTGAAAAAAGATATTTCACAAGGACTAAGCCTTTAACATAACCTGAGGCATGGAGTCCATACATATCGCGTGGGTCGTAATCGGCTTTATTTTAGTCATATCGGTTGACCTATTCGCATGCGGGTTTGGATATGGCACAGGCAAAAACAAAGTCCCCCCATCAAAAATCTTTGTAATAAACCTTTTGGGTACCATCGTAATCGGCGCGGGACTTTTTTCAGGTTATCTATTAAGGCCAATCATCGACCCCGAAATTACAAAGTGGGTTTCGTTTGGAATACTTTTTTGTTTTGGAATAATAAAGTTGACCCAATGGTTTGTTTCACGCGGAGAACAAAACACCGAAAACACAAAATTTACATGGAGGGAAACCTTTGCAATCGGCATAGCCCTATCCTTCGACGGGTTCGCGGTTGGGTTCGGGGCGACTATTGCCAGTCTAGGACTTCCCTTTATAATCGCGGCAATCGTCCTATCCCTAATAACCGACCCATTGGTTTTTGCCGTCGGACAATATATTGGTGGCAAAGTAAAAGAACGAACGACAATCGACCTATCTTGGCTCAGCGGAGTCATATTAATGATAATCGCAATCGTCGGGTTAGTGTAGTTCTTCGTACATTTTTCCCCTGGCGATAGATAAATCTTTTTTCTTTGTTGATTCACCCGCAGCAAGCGCATTCCTAGCCCAGACCACTTCTTTATCTTTTACCTCCGCGGCACGGACCTCCCAACTACCCATGGGGCTTACATTCCACTTTATAATAAGATAATTTCCGTCTTTCATTCTCTGCGTTTCAGTGTGTTCAGTCATGATACTATTTATAGTATAAATGTTTTACAAAATCAACTCCTAATTTCTTTTTCTTTTCTTTTTATATAAAAGACTATGACCGAAACTATTATTATTAACGAAGAAATCCCTCCCATTATATTTGCAAACATAAACGCATTTATCAAAAGCAACCAACCATTTGCAAACATCCCCCACTTGACCCAATGGACGCTTTTGTATACTTTTGCATAATTCATCACCACGACACTGACAAGTATTATAAGGTTTAACCAAGTCCAGGTATCCCTAAAAAACAACCACACAAGAAATGTTACGGTAAAACTTAAAACCGTGAACAGGGCAAAAAAGAAATGTTTGGTCCAATTTTTTATTTTATCCTTTCGGGAATCAAGTACGGCATAAGTAAAATTTTTAATAACATTCACAGATAGGTTCGCAACCAGTATCATGTTAAGAATCAAAGAGTTTGCTATAACGGCAAAAACCAATGCCAAAGACTGTAAATAAAGTTGTCGTGTTTTCGACTTTTGTTGGAGCGCGATAAAAATTATAACCATGCCCACAAAGCCAACTGCCTGACTAATCCCCCAAACCCACATCGGAACATGAATTTGAAAAAATTCAATCATATTTTGAAATCCCTAACTATTTCAAGTGGAAAAACCTTTTTGTCCGCCAACCTCTGAATCGTTGCCTTTCGACAAATGCTTGACCGCAATTCTTTATCCCCCATACCCAAAAGTTTTTTAATCTCGATAAATTTTACATCCATGATTTCTTTGGGGTCGAACTTAATTTCCCCTCCAATAATTTTAGCGGTAAAAATAATATGGATAACGTGTCTGTCGGGATAGACACAATTCTGGATATCCAACACACCTGTCAACTCAACGTCATAGCCTGTTTCTTCTTTTGCCTCACGAATTGCGGCGGCAAAGACCCCCTCGTTTTCGTCAAGGCGTCCTGCTGGGAAATTCCAAACCCCTACGAACTTGCCCCAGTTTTCTTGAACCATAAGGACTTTGCCCTCTTTTTCAATAACAACATTGACTATTATTTGCATGATTTTATTTTAACGATTTTTTTAAGTGTTGTAAATAGTAAAACACGTATTGTTGCGCAACCCCTGCGTACCTATGCCCCATGATTGTTTGGGGCAAGTTCGCGCGCGCAATCCACGTATCCACGGGTGCCACATCCAACCTGTGAAAAGCAAACAACATAATACAATCCGCGACCTTAGGCCCAACCCCCGATATGCTCATAAGGGTTTTTCTCAATCGCGCGTTGTCAAAAGTTTTTAGTTCCTCGAACGACATACTTTTAAGTTGGCGCACAGCGTTATATAGATACGGCGCACGATATCCGCACCCCATCCTTGCAAAGTCCTCCACCGTATATTTTTCCAAATCATCAAAATCAATTTGTTCGATTGTTTTGGCGAACCTTTTTATATTGTTGTTCGCCGAGATTATAAACGAAATCGCGCAAGACACAAAGGGTTGTTTTAAAATCCTGATTCCGAAACCAAACTTCATCGCGTCGCACAAGAGTCCAAAGCCCGCCAAGTCTTTTTTTATCGCATTGTAATCCGTTCCTAAATCAAAGAAATCAAAAAGCCACCGACTGTCTTTTTTACCAGTTGCTTTAATCACAATTTTGTTGGATTCCTCGGTAACAACACATGGCGGGTCAACAAAAATCTGACCCGAGTTCCTTATTGCGTACCAATCGAATTGGCTCTTGTCATAAACAACAATGGTTTTATCATCCGTAATTTTTGCAATCATTTTGTCTTGCCTTCAAGATACCGCAAAATCTCGGTCATAGGTTTTTGGTTTGTATTCATCCACTTCATTTTTTTTAGTTCTTTTAAAGTAACAAATTTTGCTTCCTTGGCATATGCCGACTCCCCTTCGTCAAAGCCAGAGGTCGAAATCTCCCCGCCCACAACAGTTGCTTCAAAATAAATTTGTACCGATTGATGACATTCTTTACGCCTAGGCGTCACAAAAAAAGACGTACCCACCGCAATCGGGTTACCAGGTTTTATATCCATACCAGTTTCTTCTTTGACCTCGCGCACAAGGGCGTCTGTGTGGACCTCGCCCAAATCGATATGTCCGCCTGGGAAGTCATATCCGTTATCACACCATTGCGGGGAAATCAAAATCTTGTTTTCACGAATCGCAACGGCATAAACCGATACCGCAAATTTAAGGTCCTTCGCCTCAATCGTTTTCTCCTCGCCAAGTATTCCTTTGCAAATAATCATGCCACCATCATAGCACACCCTTTCACAAAACATCAAGCCAACTAGTGCAACAGGCTTGACTTGTCGCATACAGTATGATATAAAAGTTTATTGCACTCGTTCATAGGGATTGAAAGAACCTGACTACGTCAGAACCTTGCATCCCTACTCGTTGCACTCGTAGGGATGTAGCTCAGTTGGTTAGAGCACCGCTCTGATAAGGCGGTGGTCGGTGGTTCGAGTCCACTCATCCCTACCACTTAATTTAAGCACTAAAATTTGGGTTCAACACACTTTGGGTTTAGGCAACTTGGGGCTTTGCAAATACTGAATCTGCTTGGATTCAGATGACCGCAATATTCTGGCGGACAAACACCACCATTAATCTTCGTCATTAGTTCTTTTTCGGCTTCATCATTTTGCCTTTGCACTCTTGATGTAACTGCGTCTGCGGTTTTTCGCCACTGGGAGTACAAATTTTGGGCATGTCCATTCTCTATTGCCTTGCGCTCCTGCCCAAATACTTCGAGGCTGATTTCTCCGTTCTGATATTTCTTAACTAACTCTTTAATTTCTTGTATTCCAGTTTCTAAATTCATGCTATGATTATAACACAAAAAAACCCAACTGTCAAGAGGTCGGGCTTTTTGCAGGTAATGTTATAAAAGTCAATTTTTTGCACATATTAATCCAATGAGAAAATTCACCGCCCTTTTTTGCTTGTTGATATCTTCGGCCTTTTTATTCGGTTTTTCTACAGACCGAAATTGCAACTTCGCTGAAGTAACTGAAGAAACCCAATCCACCGAAGAATCACAAGAATCAATTGAAAAGTCGAACATTCGCTGGATTGATTTTAACGCCTCGTCAAAGATTATCAAAAAAGCACAATCCGCGCATAAGAAGTTCCTAGAAAACCAAATTGACAACATTGGGACGTGCGAATTGCTCGCTTTCGTTGCGACAAAAAACGGTAACAAGTTCAACTTTAAAACCGACGGCCCTGTTTTGGACAAACTTGTTGGTGAAATCAAAGCAGGTAATACCGCGAGCCTCGACAAGTACGCAGATAATAAATACTTTAAATATTACGTCGAGAGTTTCCACGCGGTTTTGGATGGAATAATTGACCCTCTGACAGGAAACACAATTGGTTTCCACCCCATAGCAAAAGACTTTTGGCACACGGGGTATGATGACTTTGGCGTAGGCCGTTCATATGGTTTCAAACGCAAGCACTTAGGGCATGACCTGTTCGGCGGTGTCGGTACCCCAATCATCGCGGTCGAAGGCGGTACAATCACGGAACTTGGTTGGAATCGATATGGCGGTTGGCGCGTCGGAATTCGGTCCGATGACACAAAAAGATACTACTACTATGCCCATCTTAAAAAAGACAACCCCTACCCTATGCACTTTGAAATCGGAACCAAAGTTAATGCAGGCGACATTGTGGGTTTTTTGGGGCGCACAGGTTATTCCTCCAAGGAAAATACAAATATGCCAGAAGCCAAACCGCACCTCCACTTTGGGATGCAAATAATCCTTGACGAATCCCAAGAAGACGGCAACGGCGAAATCTGGATTGATGTCTATCAGATTTGTAAATTTTTGTCGTCTAACAAATCCCCAGTCGTTAAGGACGAAGAACTTGGGCAATGGGTGCGAAAAGTTTAATCACAATGCGTCAACGGTTTTTTGCGCCAACGCAAGCCTGTACAACTTTTTATCTTCTTCGGGTGTTACCGCTTTAATTGTTTCCGCATGATAAAAACCAGTTTTCAGGGCAACCTTCTGGCTGTCAAGATTACTTTCTTTGATACGCAAAAACGGGGAAATCTTCCTCTGCGCCAAAAAGAGTTTCGCCCCCTCTACTGCCTCAGTAGCAAACCCGTTGCCCTTAAAACCCCTGTCAATATAGTATTCGACCTCGCCGCTCTTATGCAGCCGCAAAGACCCGTCAAAAGCATAATCCTCAACTATATCCTCGTGATAAGTTGATTTCATATAAACATCAAGTTCCACACACTGGCCCTCGTCGGTTCCTTCCAAAATCAGCCTCGGTGTCATTATCATTACACGCGGAAATTTACCTGTGTCCCAACTTTCGCGCTTGTCGGGGTGCAGAGTCAACGGGAACTGACCGCGTGCGGATTCTATTGTATGAAAGTCACTCATTGTGTAATCACCCACTCAACCCCAAGAACTTATTACCCTGTATATTTCATCCCAGTTTTTGACCCTGATAATATTTTCGCCTGCGAACTCTTTGTTATAATCCGCGTCAAAAACAATCACAGGTATATGCGGTCTAACAACCTGAATCTCGTGCGGAGCATCATCAATATGGATATCAAGTTTATATTCTTTCACAACTTTCGCTTTGTCCCCTTTTGCAAAGACAAACTCGTCATAAGGCACTTCGTATTTATCAAACCACTTGTGAACAGCCTCACGCATTTTGTTACCCAGTTCATCTTCCCTCTCGTAAAACCAACGGTTAGTATTTATGATTATCTTGTGCCCGTCTTGTCGCAACTTCTTCAAGTTTTTAACCGCACCATCAATCGGCGGTAACTTTGTATAATCCCAAATGCTCCCAGCCCAAAAATCTTTGTTTGACCCGTTTCCAACAAACGATTGAACAAAACCATAGTAATCTTCAAATTTTTCGAGTCCTGTCCTCGCCCGCACAAATTCAACAAGCCTTGTCAAAACACCATCTACGTCTACACCAATATTCATACAGAATTATACCATTTCTCACACCATCTTTGCAAGGTTTGGGCAATCGAATTAAGAAAAATGCTTGCTGCTAAACCTGTTTAATAATTCTGTTGGAACTGTTGTTTTATTCCTTCTTGGGATGCGGGGTGCATCTTTCCCGCTTTTTGAACCATGCCAATCACTGCCTCCTGTGATATATAAATCTTTCCCTTTACATATTGACAAAAGATAATCAATTTGTTCAGGGGTCAACTCACCCTTCGACCTGTAACATTCAATGCCATCGATGTGCTCAATTAAGGTTTTTATTACGGCGTTCATTTCACGACCATAGCCGTATGGGTGTGCCAAGATTGCGACTCCACCACATTTGTGAATTGAATCAATTACATCGCGCCATTGTGGGTATATTTCCGAAAAGTCCACATAGAAAATGCTTGCTTTGTTTGTAAAATGTGACCACCATGCTTCTTTCATTTCGACATCAAAGTCATGGGGCAGTATATCTTTGTTATTTCTGAGGACCCTTTTAAATTCTTTTCCAAGCCCATGGTCATTACCTAAATCAGATTCACCGCTGTAGACCATGCGTTCGGAAATTCCAAGGGTATCTAACTTTTCATTGATTTTATTTGTTACGTATTGTCCAACTATTGGGCTCAGTGGAATATCTTTGAAGTACTTTCTTGCCAGATTCAAATCAAACCGTATGCAAGTATATGCACCAGTACCCCCCTACTAACGCTGTCACTTCGCATCCATTCAAGATTTTTCCACTAAAAAATTTTCGCACGTCGGGATTTTCCAGTTCCGCATATGCACCAATCGAGTCGTGGTCAGTAATAGAAATCACATCAAAAGCGTGGTTTTCAAAACCAATAAGTGTATCCTTCACGGACGAAAGTCCGTCACTGTGGTTGGTATGAACATGTAAGTCTATTGCCATATCACACCATCTTTGCAAGGTGTTGTCCAGTTAAACTGTTTTTCACCTTGGCAATCTCGCGTGGATTTCCCGTTGCAATAATCGTACCGCCGTCATCACCGCCGCTTGGACCAAGGTCGATGATGTGGTCACAGACCTTAATAACATCAAGGTTGTGCTCTATTACCACGACAGTATTTTTTGCGTCAACCAAACGTTGAATAATCCCAATAAGTTTATGCACGTCGTAACTGTGCAAGCCCGTTGTTGGCTCGTCCAAAATATACAGGGTTTTTCCCGTGCTTGTTTTCGACAATTCTTTCGCAAGTTTCACCCGTTGTGCCTCTCCACCACTAAGTGTCGTTGCCGCCTGCCCCAAACAAACATAGCCAAGACCAACGTCTTTTATGGTTTTCAGTTTTTTGTAAATTTGCGGTATCGGTTCAAAAAATACAACGGCTTCATCAACCGTCATTTCCAAAACGTCGTGGATAGTCTTGCCCTTGTAACGAACCTCCAAGGTTTCGCGGTTGAATCGTTTTCCTAAACAAACCTCGCAAGGAACAAAAACGTCAGGGAGAAAGTGCATCTCGATTTTTTTAATCCCATCACCGTCACAATTATCGCACCGCCCTCCGCGAACGTTGAAACTAAACCGCCCAGGGGCAAAACCCCTCTCTTTCGCATCGCGTGTGTTTGCAAACAAATCACGGATAGGCCCAAATACCTCGGTATATGTCGCGGGGTTACTGCGCGGGGTTCGCCCGATTGGGGATTGGTCGATGTTGATGATTTTGTCAATATGCTCAAAGCCCGACAACATATCATGCTTGCCTACACTCGCAATCCCTTTATGCAAAATATTGTGTAGCGCAGGATACAAAGTTTTGTTTACCAAAGAACTTTTCCCACTCCCCGAAACGCCCGTTACGGCGGTCAAGACACCAAGCGGAAACTTGACATCAACGCCCTTAAGGTTGTTCTCCGACGCGCCTGTGATTTCAATATATTTTTCTGACAGAGGTCTGTATTGTTTCGGTACCTCGATTTTTCTGGTTCCACAGAGATACTGCCCTGTCAAACTTTCTTTACACGCGGAAACTTCCGCAACCGTACCCGCAGCCACAAGTTTCCCGCCTTGCACACCTGCGCGAGGGCCGATATCAACGATAAAGTCACTTTCCCTAATTGTGTCTTCATCGTGTTCGACAACAATCAATGTGTTCCCCAAATCACGAAGTCGCTTAAGGGTTTTTAACAACTTGTCATTATCGTGCTGGTGAAGTCCAACACTTGGTTCATCCAAAATATACAAAACCCCGACAAGCCCGCTCCCGATTTGTGTAGCCAAACGAATACGCTGACTCTCACCACCGCTTAAAGTATCTGAACCCCTTGCAAGCGTCAGATAATGCAAACCGACATTCGACAAAAAGTTAAGACGTTCGCGAACTTCTTTGATTATACGCTCTGCGGTCGTTTGGTGGGTTTTTGACAAACTCAAATTTTCAAAAAACAGAATTGTGTCTTTAATTGACTTGTGGCAAAGTTCAGAAATGTTTACTCCGCCAACACGTACGGCAAGCGACTCTCTACGTAGCCTCATCCCATTGCATTTTGGACAAGTTGTTTTCAACATAAGTTTCCCAATCTCGGCGCGCATCCATTCGCTTTGGGTTTCCTTGAATCGACGTTTGAGGTTCGGAATTATCCCCTCGTACTTGCCCATGTATTCGTGGTGTTGGGTTTGACTATCCCAAACATAGTTTATCTTCTCGTCACACCCATAAAGAATTTTGTGCATCACATCTGGTGGGAGGTCTTTTACTTTTGTGCTCATGCTAATGTTAAAGTGCTTGCTGATTGCTTTGAACGTCATATCTGTTACTTTACCGCCGTCAAAGTTCCAGCCACTTGCAACAATTGCGCCATCTGCCAAAGATTTGTCCTTATCGGGTATAATCATGCTCTCGTCAATTTCAAAAGTAAACCCAAGCCCTGTGCAATTGTTGCACGCGCCAAATGGGCTGTTGAAACTAAAAGCACGCGGTTCCAAATCCTCGATACTGATACCGCAATCTACGCAAGAGTGTTTGTTGCTAAACAATTTTTCATCGTCCTCGTGCGAGAACACAACCAAACCGTCGGTCAAACGAACCGCAGACTCGACCGATTCGGTTATACGGCTTCGTTCGTCATCAATAACTTTAACACGGTCTACAATAACCGAAATAGTGTGGCGGATATTTTTGTCCAAATCAATAGGCTCATCCAACATATATACATTACCGTCTACCTTTACGCGCGCGTAGCCCGAACGGCGGTAACTCTCGAATTCTTTTTGAAACGTACCTTTTTGACCACGGGCAACAGGTGCCTCTATCAAAACTAACTTTTCTTTAAAAGCCGAAAACGCCCCCGTAACAATTTGGTCAATGCTTTGGCGCGAGATTTTTTTCCCACAATCAGGGCAATAGGCCTCCCCGATACGGGAATACAGCAATCTTAGGTAATCATAAATTTCGGTAACCGTTCCAACCGTAGAGCGCGGATTGTGGCTTGTGGTTTTTTGGTTAATCGCAATACACGGACTTAAGCCCTCGATACTATCAACCGCGGGTTTACCGCTGTTGCCCAAAAACTGGCGCGCATAGGATGACAAACTTTCCATAAAACGGCGTTGCCCTTCCGCAAAAATAGTACCAAACGCGAGGGTCGATTTACCGCTCCCTGACACACCCGTCATTACAACCAGTTTTCCGCGCGGAATCTCGACATCAAGGTTTTTCAAATTATTTTCGCGCGCACCCTTAACAACAATCTTTTGAATCATATATTTGATTATAGCCTACGCCCTGTAAAAACACAACATGTAAACAAAAACCGATAATTTCAAGCCTCTTCGACTTGGTGGAAAATTTTGTCTAAAGGCGGTCGGTTTGCATTACATTCTCCAAGAGGAGTCTTGACCTTGCATTCATCGCACGTAAAAGCAAACGTTGCGAGTTTTAATTTTGTTATTACATCAGACGTCGTTGTTATAGGTGGAAGTGTGTCACCAATGAACTCAGATACAATGCCATTTTCACCACGAGTGGTTTTAATATTAGCGATAACAATTTCCCCGCTCTCTACAACTTTCATACCAATTGCGTTCTGGACTTTTTCTTTGTGGTACATATCCGACACAACCTTTGCCACATAGTCGCGTTTGTTTATACAATGCTCTTCTTCGTTTACGTGCTCGGCAAATTTTTCAATAAAAGACGCTCCATCTTTTTTAAATAGGCCTTTAATAAAGTTAATCATGGGTTAATCATACCATGTTTTGTCCGAAAAGTCAACCCCTTTGCCCTTTCAATCTTGTGATTTCTTCCCTAAACTTAATCGCGGTTTCAAAATCCAAAGACCTAGACGCAATGTTCATAAGGGCGGTCAACTTCTCGATTTCGTCCCGTATTTGTTCGCGGGAAAGTTTGCGCGCATCCTTTTGGTCTTTGTCGGTAACGTACAGAGTATTTTTGCTCTCGGAAAAAACCGTCTTTGGTGTTATGCCGTGTTTTTTGTTATAAGCCTGTTGAATTTTGCGCCTGCGCTCAGTTTCATTAATCGCGGCGGTCATACTGTCGGTCATTTTGTCGGCATATAAAATAACACGAGCCTTAGCATTTCTGGCCGCCCGCCCAATCGTCTGAATCAAAGACCTGCGCGACCGAAACAGACCCTCTTTATCCGCATCCAAAATTGCCACAAGTTCGACCTCGGGAATATCCAAACCCTCTCGCAAGAGGTTAATCCCAACGACAACATCAAACTCGTCTTTTCTAAGTGCCTGGATAAGGTCAACACGTTCGAGCGTATGAATGTCGCTGTGTAAATACCGCACGCGAATCCCGTTTGATGTCATGTGCGCAGTCAAATCCTCGGCCATCTTTTTTGTGAGCGTCGTAACCAAAACTTTGGCGCCAACGTACCGCTGGACCTGGTCGCTTCGCGTGGGTTCAACTTCGCCTCTGCGTTTTTCTGTCAAAGTCTTGATTTCCTGTACCAAATCCGTGACTTGGTTGCCCTTTGGTCGTATGAAAATCTCGGGGTCAACCAAACCTGTTGGTCGAATAACCTGTTCAATTACCGCACCGTCGGCGCGTTCAACTTCGTATTCTGCGGGTGTCGCGGAAACATAGATAGTCTGACCGATACGTTTGTTGAACTCGGTAAAATTCAATGGTCGGTTGTCAAAAGCCGATGGCAATCTAAACCCGAAATCCACAAGTGTCGTTTTCCTCGCCCTATCGCCATTGTACATACCGCGGATTTGCGGGACGGTTATATGGCTCTCGTCAATAAACGTGATAAAATCATCACCGAAATACGACACCAAAGTATATGGTGGCTCCCCAGGTTTTCTCCCGTCAAAGTATCGGCTATAATTTTCTATCCCAGTACAATGCCCCATCTCGCGAATCATCTCTATGTCATAGTTTGTGCGTTGACGCAAACGATGTTCCTCTATCATAAGGTTTTTGTTTTTTAAATGGTCCAGTCTATCATCAAGGTCTGTGCGAATTTGTTTGATTGCACCATCCAGTTGGTCCGAGCCCACCACATAGTGAGTCGCAGGAAAAATCGCAGCATGGTTTACCGCCGCAATTGTTGTCATCGTGAGGGCATCCATTTCGGTAACGGATTCGATTAAATCCCCCATAAAGCAAACACGTATCATCGTCTGGGTTGTATACGACGGAATAATGTCAACAACATCGCCCTTGGAACGGAACGTCGAGCGTTCAATATCATCACCTGCACGCTTGTATTGTATTTTGACAAGATTGTTGATAAGTTGCCCCCTCGTCATTTTTTCACCAGGTCTTAGTGATATCGCCATATCATAATAATTTTTTGGACCGCCAAGACCATAGATACACGACACCGAAGCCACAATAATAACATCCTTTCGTGTCGCCAAAGAACACGTCGCACTGTGGCGAAGTTTATCAATCTCGGAATTTATAGCCATATCTTTTTCAATATAAGTATCGGTCGACGGCAAATACGCTTCGGGTTGATAGTAATCATAGTAACTTACAAAATACTCTACACGGTTTTCGGGAAAGTACGCGCGGAACTCGTTACACAACTGGGCCGCCAAAGTTTTGTTATGCGCAATAACAAGTGCGGGCTTGCCCAGTTGTTTTATGACATTCGCCATTGTAAAGGTTTTTCCGCTCCCCGTAACACCCAGCAAAACTTGGTCGCGAGCCCCCTTTTTTACACCGTCCACAAGCGATGCAATTGCCTGAGGCTGGTCACCCGTCGGGGTGTATTTAGAAACGAGTTTAAACTTTGCCATAATTACAACGCCCTAACGATAAGCCAAACAATAGATGACAAGCCCGCCCCTATGAGCGTCAAAAAAATCTTCCAACCAATAGACCTCCAACGGGTTCGGACGATATCGCTCCGTTCACGACGAAATGCCTCGCCCCTTGTGGTCAGGGTCACAACAAAAGACTCGGCCCCGTCCTTGTCTGCGGTTTTTGAAAAATCCACATAGCCGTCCAACACGATGTTTTTCATGTGGACTTCCAGTTGCTTTTTTGTGATTTCAAATTTTGTGATTACATTGCCCCGACTATCGACCGCGATACCGTCCAAAATATCTTTGGGTGGCAAAAGCACCGTCCTCTTTCCACGGCACCGCGAAAAAATATAATCCATGATTCGCGTTTCAATTCGGTTAAGCATTTAAAACACCCCTGCTAAAAGTGTTCCCAAAAAGGCGCCTATGAAACTTGCAAGAAATGCTACGCCGATTAAAATCAAAAGATTTCTATTCCCAATTTTTGGATTGCGTCCACCAGTTCGAGCCGTTTCAATTGTCACGCGACCTTTTGGTAAAACTGATAAGCAATAAACACCCTCGTCGCTGTACTTGACGTCAATCATTTCATTGTCTTGCAAAAACCGAATCATTTGGTCAACCGACGCTGTGTAGGCAGACAAAAATGACTTTTCAATAATCTTGTAACTTCCGTCCTCGCAAATCTTCGCGATGACTTTTAAAAACTTTGATGTTTGTTTGTCCAGCATAATGTTATTATACCACTAAAGGTCATGTTTTTCAAGTAATTTAACGAGTTCATCTTTACCACTCCCAGACTTGTATCCAATTTTGTTTTCATCACATAGTTCTTTTAGATACTCGAGCGTATAATTTTCGTAATCTTCTTCGTCGTTGTCATACGCGTTGTTCAAGTCAATCATTTCTTTCCGTGTCAACCCATCGGCTTCAAGCCCACGACTTTTCAAATGCTTGCGCATTTCGTCAGGAGTAAATTCGTTTTCAAAATCATGCTTGCATATGGCATGTATCAACTCGTCTTTCGTCATAGTTCCATATCCTTTGATATTTAACTCTGCACACTCGTCACGTAATTCGCCCAACGTCCAATCTCCCAATTTTTTGGATTCTGGTTCTTCATCTTCTTCATAGAAATCCACAGAATCCCCTCTTTCGTCCAGCCACCCAATAATGAAAAATGCGATTATTATCGCGAACGGAGTCGCCGTCCAACCCCAGCCGTCGAATAGCCAAAAGAACAAATATCCGATACCCGCACCAATAATGAAACTAAGTATGTAATGAAGAATTTTTTGCATAAAAAAGCCCCTTGCCCCTTGCCCCTTGCGAGGCCGAGTAGCAACGAGGTATGTGTATATTATGACACGTGAACCAGAGCGAGTCAATAGAAAGTTTTTCCAAAGCAACAAAAAACCCCGCGCCGTGCAGGGTTTTATAAACAAAGATATACACAAATCAGTTAGCCTGTTTAGTGTGGCAATTTATGACCTCGCAAAGTTCCTGGTCGGTCACGTTTTTGATTGGGTACATATTGTTTTCGTTCATGTATTTGAAAACCAAAAATTGGTTCTCGGTCGTGCGCTTGGTGACGTTTTCAACCACAGCGCGCATGTTTTTACAGTTCGAATGCTGAATTGCCATACCGCCCTGCGTCATCAAGTCACGCAAGTGCGCCAAAACATCCTGCATCATAAATTTGTCGTTCAAGGCTTTCATTTTTTACCTCCCTTATTCACCAACCCACCTGACAACGGCTTTTTCCCAAGGTCGTGCTCCAGATAACTTATAACCTCGGCGTGGTTCTTTTTGCTGGTCTTAATTATTTCTTCCAAAAGTTTCGTGGCGTTTTTGTCCGACACCATGTCAAGATAATGCGTTGCAACGGCCTGCAACAATTCTTCCTGTAACAAGATTTCGTTTAGATTCTGTAAGTTTTTTACGGCAATCATAGTTCCTCCCACACAGTTATGTCCATGCGGGCGGATTGTTAAACACAATTAAAGTTCTGGCTCTGGCGTAGACAAGTCAACTTGAAAGCCTTTGTCGTGTATTTTTTGATGCATTTTTACGCACTCGACCAACTCGGTTAGGTCACCATATTGCCTGATGATATTTCTTCTCTCGGTTTCATTTCCCCATGTATTTGGCAAAGCCCCAACAAGCAAATTCTCAACGACTTCGGTCAGGCCCTTGATATCATAGTTCTTGACCATAGTGTCAATCTCTCTTTCGCGTTTTTTGTTAGCATAACTATGATTTCCGTCACGGTCAAATTCAAAACCGCAGTAAACAGATTTTATACCATCGATGCGATGGTCACATCCATTTTCGTGACTGTTTAAAAACTTTAATGCACGGGTCATTGAATTAGATTGTTCTATTGGGCTTTCGTAATCATCCCGCCTCAGGTCCGCATAATGATAGAGCAATTTGCCCTTTGAACTATTGTTCCCGCCCCAGTCCTTTGTATCGTTCGCCAAAATATTGTGATACAAGAGGTGCGAAAACACATTTCTATGTTCCTTGAACCCATTGACTGTGGAACCAAACTTTCCCATAACGGTTTTGCCTTTAAGTTCCCCCGAGTTTAACTCTGGATTCTTTTCCGCATCAAGGATTTCCAAAATATTTTGTTGCAAGTTCACCATGACCCGATTCACCTCGACCTGTGTCATAGGCCTCAAGATGTCCTCCATGAAACCCCTGCCGTCCCAGTTGGTCCCGCCCTGTACATATCCTGTTTCCGCTTTGGCAATTTCTTTCGGGTCGAACACAACCGCGCGGGCATTATAATCCTCAAGAAGTTTTTCGGCATTCGCCCTTATCGTGCCTACTTTGTTTTCAATGTCTTTTCTACTGAAACCTGTTTGTTCCGCATCTACGTTCGTCATAAATTTCTCCTTTTGATTGAGGGGAAATTTAGGCAATAAAAAACCCCTTACCCCTTACCCCTTAGGGTAAAAAGTCAAGTGGCAGCGAGGTATAGTATTATTATATATTGTGTGGTATAATATGTCAAGCGAATTGGCAGTAAACATCCCCTCTTACGGGCGCGCGCTTTTTAAAACCCCCGTCGCTCTGCGACACCCCCTTTAAGAAAGGGGGAATGGGCTCGGGTAAAAATTCCCCCTTTGTAAAGGGGGTGGATGCCGTAAGGCAGACGGGGGTTTTTCTAAGGTGCCCGTTAGGGCGGGGGTTTTTGCAAAAGAGGTGTTGCAAAGCGACTGGGGAATGGGTTCGCGGAACCCAGATTAAACCCAAGAATAACCCAGAAAAAACCTGGATTAAACCCAGAAATATCCCAGTTAAAAACCCAGATTAAACAAAAACGGGAGTTTCCCACCCCCGCTTTGTTATTCTGTTGTCTGGTCAAAAAAGATTACTCGTCACTTGGTTTGACTTCGTCGGCCGCAACGGCTTTCGGAGCCTTATCCGCTTTTGGCGCATCAACCTTTTTCGGAGCCTCGACCTTAGGCGCGTCCGCTTTGTCTTTTTTCTTAAAGCGGTCCATGAACTTCTTTTCACCTTTTGGTCCAGGAGTGGTTGGTTTACCGCCTGTACCCTGGAATTTTGTCTTGCGTCCAGTTTGGATAAAGTAAACTATAACACCAATTAACAAACCTGAAGATATAACAATCAACACGGCGCCCCAAATTGTTTGTGCAGCAATACGGGTCGGTGTTTCAGGAGTGCTGATACGAACTGTTCTTGAAACCGAAGTACGTTGCCCACTGTCACTTTGAATTTCAAATGTGATTGTATAGTCCCCACTGTCTTGGAATCTAAACCTCCATTGTCTGCCCTCACGGTCACCAGCACCGCGTCGAATCATGCTCATCTCGTCATTTGCGTTGGTGATTGGGAAGCCCCATTGGTTTGTTCCTACGGCAGGAGGGTTTGCACCCGCAACCGCTTCCATGCTGTCATAGAAATTAATCAGTTGCTCTGCAGGGGTACGGAATAGGTTTGCTCCGTCAATCGGTGCAGTTGTGTCGGTTGTCCAAGATACGTTGTCACCGTTTGGTCGGGTAATACGGATTTCCATGTTGTGCGCAACCCACCAAGGTGCAAAGAAACCTTCTTCTTGGATTGTTGTTCTTCCGCCCGCTGGGTTGACCGCCAAGTCACGTGCGGTTTCAATTGTGAACATGCCACCTGGGTCACGGTCGGCAAAGAGTTCATCTTCATCAGCCAAGAATGTGATTATAGGAATTGCAACGTCACCGACCGCAATACGGAATTCACGTGTTTGGCTGATACCGCGAATTGTGACCGTGTAAACAATTGTGTAGATACCATCAGGAGATTGTGAACGGTCAACAAGTCGGCTTGGGTTATAGATATAATCGTCAAACGTGAACCAATCTGTATCTGTTGCCACAGCAGTTGCCCTGAACCAAGCATTACCATAGTAGTCAACGACTTTGCGTAAATTTTGTGCAACTGCGTCTGCAAGTGATGGTGTTGGAGTTGGAATTGTTGCAGGCATACCGACGTCACCTGGTCTGCGTCTTTCGTCTACTGGAACCTCAACAGTACCGCTTGGGAAGAAATAATAGTGTTCCGCAAGTGAACCGTTGACAATCAAGTGTTGCTCTGTACCTGTGGCAGAATCAAAAATTGGTGTTGCTGGACGTCGGCTGTGTGTAACTGTTGTACGAGTACGGATGTCATCAGGTCTAAGATGTGTCATACCTGCACGAACGAGGTCATTGAAATTAGGAGCAACGTTTGGAAGCACGATACGACCGAAACTGAACGAATCACGTTGGCTCCCTGTAGCACCAACAACATTGTTATGCACCATACCTTGGTCAAGTTGGAAATCAGAAAGTGTCATGTCACCAGCGATTTGGTTTACAAAGTCTGGCAAAATGTTATAGTCACGGAAAGTTCCTGCGCTGCCTGTTGGACTCGCGTGTGTGAAACCACGACCTGGGAGGGCAAGATAATCTTGTCTGAAACTGTCAAGCGATACATCAAAGTCATCCGATGTCAAACCTGTAACTGTGATAGGACGATAAACTGTGATAGGAGTAGCAGGAGCGCTGTTTAGATAAATTTCAAATACAAGTGTGTATGTATCCTCGCTTAGGAAGAACACTGTTCCTGAATCCCAGTGGACGCTTGGAATCCAACTTTCGTCGCTGGTTGCAAGAACACGTGTGTTGAATGTCCCGATAGGTGTACCATTTGGGGTTGCTTCTGGAACAATACTTCTGTTATCAGAACCAACAATGTGTCTAATATCATTATAGAAAACATACAACCTTGGCAAGTTACCAACTTGACCGATACGGAGTGTTGTTGCCCCGCCCTCAAGCACAGGTATAACTGTCGCCGTACCGCCTACTTCAAACTCGTGTGTGTATACGGTAACATTTGCCCTGTTTCTTGCGGTGATAATCAACGTATGCGTACCCCTTTCGGTTGGCAAGAACGATAGGTTTGTCAAGTTTCTGAACTCCGTCCCAGTTTGAGTTACCAATGTGTTAAAAGGTGCACCCGAAACTGTAAGTGTTCTGCCAGACGGGGTTACAACTTGCGCGTTGATGTTGGTGTCAATTTGTCCAGCAGCCGCATTCCTGATATTTGCTGTAATATTAACACGTGTGTCGCGAACGGCACCTGTTATTGGTGTTAGAGCAAGTGTTTGTGCAACCCCACCACCAAAGTTGTTCAATGTAAACCTTGAGAACGAAATGTTTGTTCCTGCAGGCAAATTATCTCTTGCTTCAACAATATTTGTTGCGGTCAAGAAAGTATGAAGTTCGTCAAATGTAAGCACATCGTTACGACCAGTAGGGTCTACAGGGTATGTGTCGCTACGTGGTTGGAAATTATTATAAACTTGGCTCACAAGTGCGTGTCTGTTTCTTGCAATGGCAACAATGGTAAACGAAGCCGACGGGTTTGCATCAAGATAAGTAATAAGAGGTTGTGCATCAGGGTTTGAACGTACATCCAATGGGAACAAGATTGTGTTGCTACGGATATGTCTGTCTTGGATACGGACAGCGTTGGTTTGGAAACCGTCGGCGGCAGCACCAGCGGATGTATTCCAAACAATATAGTAATCTACTGCAACATTGTTTGAAGAATCACACCATACACCAAGTTCACGGAAGTTAAGTGTGTCACGAACATAAAGACCTGTGCGAACTGGGTTTGGGGTACCGCTGAAAGACGGGCGGAGTTCTTGGTGGTCGGTAACCGTGTTACCAATGTTGTCATCGATTCTGAAAGAGTGTCTGATTGTAGGTGTCATCATGTTTCCGCCAGAGCCCAAAACAGAAGCGTTGTCAATAATTTCAATTGCGATTTCATATGTTTGCGCGACTGGGATTTGTGTGTTGCCGAAACTTCTTATATGTACTTCGCTTTGTGTGCCGTTTGTGAAACGTCCGCGTTGTACTTCTGCGGTTCCTTGACCGAATTCAATGATAAGTGGCCTTCTGTTATCAAGACGGAAAACAGAACGGTCTGTATCATTTACAAGTTGTGCAGTCGGAGATGTTGTGAATTGAACACTGTCGGTATCTGCCGAGTCGGTACGTCTGCGTGTGATTGTGATGCTGTATGTAAGTTGTCGGCTTGATGAAACGTTGTTAAGTCCCAACAATGCAGGAATAACAATTTGTCCGTTTGTAGGGATGATTGTTACAGGTGTACTTCCCATACCTGGCATAAAGTGTGAAAGGTCAGGCGCGTTGTTAAACAAAGCACCATCGCGTTGTGTTCTTTCAACGATAGCCGTGTTTGAACTTGGAACAATGTGTTCAAGAATACGGTCTGGGCTGTTTGCCGCAAGATTGAACAATGGGTTTGCCTCGGCCAAAGCAATTGTATGAGTTGGAAGAATATGAAGAGCAGTGTTATACATCGCCGCGTTGTACGCAGTAACCGCAGCCGCATCGTCACCTGTCAATGTTGAAACCAAATGATAGTTGAACGGGAGCGTCCATCTAAGTGACGGTGCAACAGCGTTGTTTGTAATACGGAAAAGGTTGTGCGGAGTATATTGGATGAAACTTTGCCCGCCATCTTGTACAACTACAACACGGTTGTGATATTGAGGGTCGTTTGCACCAATTTGTTCTACGAAACCTACACCAAATGGTGTTGTTGTGTGATAAACAAATCGGAAAGAACCAAACGTTGTTGGACGGAAACGGTATCCGTTCTCTGCGGTCAAACGAATGTTGTTGTAAAGATTTGTTCTGTTATTTTGGAGGTCAAAATGTTCTACGGTAATAAATGTGTAACTTACCATAGAGTTTGTGTTTGGGAAAGAAACGTGCCCCATAGGAAGGTCAAGAGCGTCTGTGTCAGAGCGTGTCGCAATGTTGATAGTTGGCAATGGCAATTGGAAATATTGGTTCAATGTAAAAGCACCAGACATAGCACCAAAAGCAGGTGGCATAGTAAACACTACGTTTTCGCGGATGTTTGCTTCGTTGGCTGTGACAGATGTACCGCCTGTGTTGATTGTAACACCTTCTACTTGCCAAGAATCTGTGCTTGTTCTTGATTGAATACGTGGGTGGTTGAATTCAAACTGGGCACGGAACTCACCACGGAGTGAACTTTGGAAAACACGTGATGCATTGGTACCAGTTGCGTCGTTTACTTGGTTACCTGTGTATATTTGTCTTGGAGCCGCGCCTTTACCTGGGCCAAAGAACTGAATTGTTGTGTTTGCCCAAACAAGTCTGCGGAAAAGGTTCGGGTCGTTCGCGATTTGTGTGTTGACCGCATCGTTTGCTGGGTCATCACTATCCGCCACACCTGGGATTTGGTTACGATTCCAGTCCGCCAAAATTGCCCGACGCATCAATGCAACGTCAGGGGTATTGTTATCAAACAAATCATTCCCCGCATTGTCGATAAATTGGTTAGGAAGTGGCATAAGAACACGTTGCCCAGGAATTGCCACGTTAGGGATGAAACTTATAGCGTTACCATCGTGGTAATGTCTTGCAGAGGTCGGGATTTCAAAACGGAACTGACCTTGGTAAACATCTATGTTATGAGAATGAAGAAGGTCGTATCTGAAACCAGTAGCAGGTGAGATTGCAGGACGCTGAAGATAAATTCTCCATGAATAAACTGCACGGCGATTGTATTCTGCTGTCAGAGGCACAACCATGTCGACACCCGTGTTACTCCAGTTCGCAGTTGTGCGCGCACGAAATTCTGTAATTCCACCGCGAACAAGTGCCATGTAAACAATGTCGCCACCGCCTAAACCACTAACAGTTGGAATACCAGCCTCGTGGATACGTGTTCCGATTTCGACACTTGGACGTGGGAGATTTTGAATCCTCATGTTTGGAACCAATGATGCAGCCATAGCACGTTGAACCAACGGCACGAATGCCCCGCCAATGAAACCTGTCAAAACGAATATTGATGCAATGCCCAATACCGCAAACTTTCGCAAAACACTTCTTCTTCTAAAGTTAGTCATAGGTCTATATTATCTTTCTGAGCCTCGGTTGTCAACATCTAATATTTTTGTGCAAACACCATCTTCGCAAACAATCTCTGCTGGCAACGGTACTGCCCTTGCGAATTGAGAAACTGGTTGTTCTGTCACCATAGCAGGGTTGCTGGTTACAACTGGGCTCGCTTTGATTACGGGCGAGGCATCCACATCCACTTCGACTTCTACAACTGGTTTTACCACAGGTGCAATAGGCGTGGTTTGTTTAAAAACAGATACAGCAGGCTCGGCAACTTGTTCTGTCGGTGCAGGTACGGATTCAACCGCTGGGTCTACAAGTGGGGTTACAACAGGTTCTTGCGCTGTCACAGGTTGCTCTGTTTGTTCAACAGCAACTGGCTCAAGTGAAAGTTCTTCTGCAACTGGCTCTGAAACAACATCAGTTGTTGGTTCGGCGGTTTGCTCTGTTACCGCAGAGCGCGTCAATGACTCGTTCGCATGTTCAAGAGAACTGCGTATCATCGCATTTTCCTGCTGGAGGTTTTGAATACGGGCAAGGTTAGCCTCGTTTTGTTGGATGCTCGTATGAAGTAGCAACCCTGTGAGTGTTAGGGCCAATGCCATTGTTACCCCGAGGGCTGTTAAAAACCCAGATGGACCGCGTCTGCGTCCACGTTTGTCTTGTACCACGTTACCGTGAGTATCTCTTTTGTGTTCCGTTGTTTTATCGTCTTTGTACATAGAACTAATGTGTGCAAAGACAAAAATTTAATACATTCTTTTTTAAATAGGGGGCAGTAAAAGGTTGCGAGGGGAGCGGATTTAGTTTTTGCAAGGTTTGCACTTTTGCCGAGAAATCACTTTCAAGGCTTTTATACTCTTTAGTTATAAATCTCAATAAATTGTCTTGAAGCGATTTTCGGGAAAAGATTGCAAACTGCAAAAACTAAATCCGCTCCCCGACGCAACCTTTGCCGTCCCTGCTTAACCGCCGAAAGCAGCAGCCAGTTCTTTATATTGTGCATCGGCTTCCGAAACACGTGTATAACTTTCACCTGTTATCTCATATATAAATGGGTTGAGTTCACCCAACTTGTGGAACAAACCAAGTTGCTTGGTCACACCGTTGCCAAGTTTTTTTACCTCGACACCATACGCAAAAAATTCACAAACTTTTCCGTCTAACAAACCTTTGTTGACACCTGGAACCGCCAAAACACTATTCTTCATTATACTTCTACCTCCAGCGTTTCTTCATCTTCTCCAAGAACACCCATCATTTGTTTATGAGCAACCTTGCTTAGCGTACCCTTTTCGTGGAGAGCGTTCATAACGTTTTTTCGGTACTCGACAAATGTCAAACCTTGACCTGCCTTTCCTTCATTATAAAGGCTTATGATAGAACTCCCCAACTTCCCAAAAAAGTCTTCGCGCCCTGTACCGACAGGGTCCGAATCATCGACCTCGTCAACACCGTCGGTATCCAATGGGTTTGTCGAATTCGACAATTTTTTCTTAAGGAAATGCAATGCCGATGTATGCTCCAATTCAAAAGGAGAGTCTTTTGAATCAATTTGTTCCAAAACCTTAATCTTTTCAGGCGTAGTCATAGAGGCATTGTTTTTAATGCCCTCAAGGATTTCCTCAAACAACTTGTCCTCTTCTTTGCACAATGCTTTGTACTTATCTGGGTCTTTGCCGATTTTACCAGTGGTTTCATTTCTGCGTGCCAACATCAATTTCTTGAGTTCAGGCACCTTAATGTCGGAATAAAATTCCACCCATGAGGCCTCCGCTTTGACAGCGGTGTTTTTGTTCTTTTCTCTCTTTACTTTTGCCATCAACCTAAGTATTCCCCATAAGTCGACATTTTGTCAACAAATTTAGAGGGGTTTATTTCCATAATTCTGTTTGCAACTGTAGCCATAATTTCTTCGTCTTGGGTCGCGAACATCATGACGCCTTTGAATTTTTTCATACCGTCGTTAAGTCCCGTAATTGATTCCAAATCAAGGTGGTTTGTTGGTTCGTCCAATATAAGAAAGTTTCCTTTTTCCAACATGGTTTTTGCCAACATACATCTAACCTTTTCACCACCCGATAGGACGTTTACCTGCTTAAGGGCTTCTTCCCCGCTAAACAACATACGCCCAAGCCACCCACGAATGAAACTCTCGTGCGTTTCGGTGGAATATTGTTTTAACCAATCCACTAGGCTTAACTTGTTCCCCTTAAAGTAACTATCGTTGTTCGACGGAAGATACGACGGGTTTACGGTTTTACCAAATGTAACAGTTCCCGAAGTCGGTTTAATTTTTCCCATAAGACAATCAAAAAACTTTGACGCAGTTTGCGAGTTTTCCGAAAGCACCGCAACCCTTTCACCTTTGTTTAGTCTAAAAGAAACATTTTTAAAAAACCCATCAAGTGTTAGGTTTTCAACCGCCAACACTTCGTTACCCAAGTCGCGTTCCATTTCAAAATTAACATACGGGTATTTGCGGCTTGATGGCTTGATGTCCTCGATTGTGAGTTTCTCCAACTCCTTTTTTCTACTCGTAGCCTGTTTGCTTTTTGACGCGTTTGCACTAAATCGAGCGATGAAACTTTTTAATTCTTCCGCGCGGTCGGATGCCTTCTTGTTTGCCTCTTTTTGCTGGCGCAAAATCAACTGGCTGGTTTCATACCAAAAGTCATAATTCCCAACAAACATATTGATTTGCGAGTAATCAACGTCACAAATATGGGTACAGACTTTGTTCAAGAAATGTCGGTTGTGCGAAACGATAATAACCGTGTTTTTGAAATCCAACAAAAAGTTCTCCAACCAACGAACCCCTGCTAGGTCTAGGTTGTTTGTGGGCTCGTCCATAACCAAGATATCTGGGTTACCAAAGAGGGCCCTCGCCAACAAAATCTTGACCTTTAATTTAGGGTCAATATCTTTCATAAGTTTTGTTTGAATATCGGACGGGATTTTCATGCCGTTAAGCATGCTCGCCGCATTACCCTCTGCCTCCCAACCGTCGAGTGCCGTGAACTCGTTCATAATATCAGCCAAACGAATCCCCTGCGCATCCGTGATGTCCTCACCAAGTGCATAAAGTGTTTCTTGTTCTTTTAACAACTTAAAAAGTTTTTCATGCCCGCCTATAACGCACTCTATGGCCGTCATATCGTTGAAAGCATTTTGGTCCTGAGCCAAAACCGACATACGGCGACGCTTTTCAATTACGATTTCGCCCTTGTTTGGGTTTATCTCGCCACCCAGGATTTTTAAAAAGGTGGACTTGCCCGAACCGTTCGCACCGATGATGCCATAGCATTCGCCCGCCACGAATTTTAGGTTCACGTCTTTGAAAAGCACACGCTTTCCGTACTGCAAAGAAACATTAATTGCTGAAATCATATCTTACATTAACACATTGTTTTTTAAATTACAACGTAAAATCTTCTTCAATTTTCTTGACACGGGCAAGCGCACAATCAAGTTTAAACTCGACATATCTTTTGTCGGCCTCAGTCATAGGTCTTGTCATTTGTCTTGGTTCCAATTCCTCGTTCAGCAAATCGTACATAGACTGGTCAATTTCATCCAGCGGTGCAGGCGTTTTGAAATTAGACACATCAACCTTTACGGTCGATTTTTTAAAATCAAACTCCTCTTTAAGCACAGGGTATCCGTCCACACGAAAGAAATTATTATCAATACCTACCACATCATGTATTTCGCTGACTTCGACATTCAACCTCGATATGTCCGCATCCTTATGTTTAAACACCGAACAAAATTCGCCAAACATGCCATCTGAATATTTCGCGTACTCAAGCGAACCACCATCAAACCTAAGCGATTCACCAAGCCCAGTATAATGATACGCCTCAGGTGTTGTTTCCGTAATCTCTGGGTCAGTAAGCATTTTGCCAATAGTCTTTTTTGTTTTTTTAATATATCCATAAAAAATATATATCACAAAAAAGCCCAACTGTCAAGAGTCGGGCTTTTTTTCTATCGTTTTTAAACGATTACTTTTTGCCGTGATGTTCGCCGTCACGTACTGCGTGAGAAACGCCAAGAGCAACAAGCACGATACCAGCAAGAGCCGCTGCTATGTAACCGATTGTTTGCATAACATCAGCAAGATTTGTTGGTTGGAAGTTACCTGTCCATGCGATGTCGTTGAAGATTGCTCCGACAATTGCCATTGTAAGACCAACTGCAAGAACGATAAGTGCTGCAATAGAAAAACCTTTCATTAATATCACCCCCTTTCTCTGGAATATAGGTAGTGATATTGTGTGTTCAATAACAAAAATTATTCAGAATAATTTCAAGACCGAAACTTTGCGTCAAAGAATTTATCTATAGATTCAAAATCCACAGCACCCGTATACATTGATTCAAGTTTTGCGTGCGCAGTTCGTGCCCTTGCCAATGCGGTGTATGCTTCGTTATAAGCAACCGTTTTTTCATCAGCACGTTGCTTTACCGCCTGAATGGTCGCGGTTGACGCCAGCCTCTCGGAATCGATAAACCCAGCCAAATCAATAATCTCTTCGCAAAGACCTGGATACTTTGGGTCGGTCATATGCGGTGCCGTCCCGTCAATCATCCCGATTCCAAGGTCCTCTATGATAACACCGTCTAGGGACTTTGGGTCATTGCTGCAATAAACAAGCATCTTTGGGTTTAGGGGAAACAACTCGGCGAACTTCCGCATGAAAGTACTCTTACCCACACCAGAGCCACCCTTTATAATGTACAGTTTTTTTAGCCCATACATATCAACGATTTCTTTAAAGAAACCAACAAAACCATCTGCCGTAACTGCGCCCATGAAACACTTTTTTTCCATAGCGTTATATATGAAAAAACGCACCCATACGTGAGTGCGCTCTTAGAACAATATATTTTTACCATTTATAATGCGCAAACGCTTTGTTCGATTCAGCAATACGATGGACTTCTTCTTTTTTCTTGAAAGCCCCACCTGTTTGGTTATAAGCATCAACAAATTCACCCGCAAGACGCTCTGCCATAGTGCGCTCGCTACGTTCACGTGCATATTTCACAATCCAACGAATTGCAAGTGTCTGACGGCGAACAGGGCGAACCTCCATAGGAACTTGATAGTTTGAACCACCTACACGGCGCGCTTTTGTTTCCAATAACGGGGATACGTTTTCCAAAACTTGGTTGAAAATCGTCATTTGCTCTACATTAAGTTTTTTGTTCGCACGGTCGAGGGCTTCGTACACAATTCCTTGTGCAATCCCTTTTTTCCCGTCGTGCATGACTTGGTTAATTACTTTTGTAATTACTTTTGACCCAAACCTTGGGTCTGGCAACACATCTCTTGGTGCAATTCCACTTCTTCTTGGCATTTTTAATTTCTCCTTTTTTTCTTACTTCCCCTGCCTATCGGGTACTATATTTTGTTTTAAGCCTCACTCATTTGTGCTGGTTTGCGCTCTCTGCCGAGTGCTTTCTCATATCCCTCTTGTGGGCTACGTCCCATCGACGGACCAAATTTCTTTGAAACGATTTTTGTAATCTTTTCAAGCATTTGCTGAGCCTTATCTGGCGACAAACTCTGGAAATATTCCTCAAGTTCCTTATCAGTAATTGTGGTCTTTTTGGGAATCTGAGCCCAACCATCACCAAAGTGAGTCAATTTAATATCGCCTGCATCCATTATTTTTTATCCCTTTTCGCGCCGTACTTTGAACGGGCTTGTTTGCGTTTCGCAACACCACCTGCATCAAGAGTACCACGCACAATGTGATAACGAACACCTGGCAAGTCCTTAACCCTACCGCCACGAACAAGGACAACACTGTGCTCTTGCAGGTTGTGTCCGATACCGCCGATATAGCAGGTACCTTCCTGTTTGTTCGACAAACGCACACGGGCAACTTTCCTAAGAGCCGAGTTCGGTTTCTTCGGTGTCATTGTTTTGACCTGGATACAAACACCACGTCTTTGTGGGTTGCTGTCCAAAATAGGGGACTTTGATTTAAAAGTCCTTGGCTTGCGCCCACCTTTTACAAGTTGATTTACTGTTGGCATAAAGATACATATAACACATTCTTATATATAAGTCAAGTATTATCTGTCCATTTCAAGTGAACCCTTGAATAACCTGCTAAACGTTATGTCGGTGGGTATAGACGCAACCGCATTGTTGAATGCCCTAAACTCCTCCGCCAGTTGTGCCAGATAAACTTTTGGTTCGCAAAAATACCTCGCCCTATTACCAACAGTTTTGTACAAATTTTTGTCTTTCCCAAACATCCCGTCAAATGTTTGATTGTTCCTATCGAAAAAAGTAAACAACTTGGCACGCAACTCTTTTTCGGCTTTGAGGTGTCGCCAGTGACTGGAGTTATGCGTTGCATTACATTTCTTTTTCTCGGCAAGTTCAGGCTTGTACACCTTTCCTGTTTGCGCGGTATAAAAATCGGATATCCCAATGCTTGCGCTGGTTTTCTTACGTTCTTTCTTTCGGTGATTTTCAACGCGTTGATACAGTTTTTTGTTGTCACTCCTTAACTTAGTGGTATCCTTTCCAATCAAATCCACTTTCATATTCAATCGCGCCTCACGTGCCCGACGCTCCATACCCGTTGTGATATGCCCGACTTTGATTCCGAATTTTTGCAACGCATTTTCTATAAATCCCTCTAATGTCAGTCCATGATTCTTGGCGGTATCGTTCGCAGAATTCGCAAGCGTGTAATCTTTTTCCCAAAGGTCCACAAAAGTTCCCCACTTGAGGTAATATACATGAAGCCTCTTTGTCATTTTAGGTGTTGCCATTTTGATTGACTATATCACAAGTCACGGCAAAAATCAAGACCCAACTATGCTCAAAGCCACAATACTGCCTAGGATTATCGAAACAAAAATATAGTTGTACCATCTGAGGCGTTCACGGAAAAATAACGCCCCGCCAAGTACAATTAACACGGTGGTCGCCACATTGATTGCGTTCAAAACACCAACATTCATGGTTCCTGCGAGTGCAAAATACGTTGCCCCACCGATTACGGATGTGACCGCAATAAGGGCAAAGTTTGGACACTTGAGCCCTGTCAATAACGCGGGTTTAAACTTTTTTCGGTTAAATGCAAAAAGCGCAACCCCAACAATGGCGGTAATCATTGACCTGCGCATTAACTGGTATGCACCTGGGCTTAGACCCGATTCCGATACGTATTGTATTAACAAATCTGACGGTATTGCCGCCGATGCCCAAAGCACCAAAAACAGCAAACCTTTTTTGAACTTGCCACATTCACAGTTTGAAATCTCGTGTTTTGTTTGAAAGTAACCAAACTTTGAACCAAACAACAATATTACGACCAGCAGAGTTATCTCTATCCATATAAGTGTCCCACCAAACAACCACCACGAGAGCGGAACAATTACAACAATCGGCAATAACGACAATGGCTCGGCGATTGAAATGTGCATGCGTTTCAAAACCCCAAGCCATGAAAACAATCGCACCGACATAAAGATACTTATAACAAAAGTCAAACCTACCTGACGCCAAGTGACGTCGTGCCAAATGCTTGGGTCAATTGCGGTCCAGATTGCACCAAAAACAATACCTGCGATTGACGACCAAACCGAGATACCAAGCATTGATGTGTACTTATCTCTTTTGTTCGATTTCCAAAGCAGGCCCTCCGCCGTAAACGCCAAAACCATTATGGCGATGAGCACAAAGAACACTGCCCCAGTTATAGCATGGGGGGGGGTAAAACTCAAACAAATTTAAGGAGATTTTTATTCCGTTGCGCCTTCGCCGTCCTCTTGTTCGGCTTGGGCGATTGCGACGCAAACAACTTTTGCATCCCCTGCGACTTTCATGATGCGAACACCTTGGGTGTCACGGCTGATTTTTGAAATCTCACGCGCACGGGTACGGATAATTGTCCCACAGTCACTGATAAGCATAACATCCTGTTCTGGTTTAACCTGTTTAAGGTTGACAAGCATCCCTGTTTTTTCATTAAAGATACCCGCCTTAACACCTTTTCCTGCACGGCTTTGGAGGCGATAGTCCTCGACATCACTCCGTTTGCCATAACCGTTTTGCGAAACCGTCAAAATTTCATAACCTGGCATAAGCACCGTCATGTCAACAACTTTGTCTTTGCCGTCGTCATCGAGTTTAATAGATTTAACACCACTCGCTGTACGACCCATGTTGCGGACATCTTCCTCACTGAAACGAATACATTTACCACTTGACGCAGCCATCAATATTTCATCACGACCGCTTGTAAGTTGCACAGAAATCAACTCATCCCCGTCTTTAAGCGTAATCGCGGCTTTACCAACACGGCGGATTTTTTTGAATTCAGAAATCGCTGTCTTTTTGATAAGACCGTCTGCCGTCGCCATCATAAGGTGCCCATTATCAAAATTCTCAATCGGGATAACGGCGGTGACACGTTCTTTTTGTTCGGCATCAGGGTTTGTGTCAATTTGCAAAAGGTTCACAATCGCGCGGCCCTTTGTTGCTTTCGCGGCCTCTGGAACTTCATAGGCTTTGATACAGTAAACTTTACCCACGTTTGTAAAGAACATCAAATCATGATGAGTATTTGTAACAAAAAGGTTTTCAACAAAGTCTTCTTCTTTTGTAGTATGCGTGTTTGAACCACGACCACCGCGACGTTGAGCCTTGTACTCGGCCAACGGAAGGCGTTTGATATAACCATAGTGCGACATTGAAACAACAACGTCTTCTTTTTCAATAAGGTCGGCAATTTCGATTTCGCCAAAGTCATGAACAAGTTCAGTTCTGCGGTCATGTCCATATTTTTCACGGATTTCAATAAGTTCGTTTTTGATAATCTCGAGAACACGTTTTGGCGAAGAAAGAATAGACTTTAAATCCGCGATAAGAAGTTTAAGTTCAGCAAGTTCTTTTTTTATTTTGTCGACCTCGAGTTTCGCCAAACGATGCAAACGCATATCCAAAATCGCACTGGATTGTTTTTCCGACAAGATAAACTTCTTCATCAATTTTTCTTGAGCATCGTGACGGTCATCTGCGGACTTGATAATTTTGATAACCTCATCAATGTTTGCAAGCGCAATAACCAAACCTTCCAAAATATGTGCGCGCGCTTCCGCGGCATCAAGGTCAAATTTTGTTCGTCGCATGATAACTTCTTTTTGGTGTTCAAGGTAATGCACGAGCATTTCTTTAAGGTTCAAATATTTCGGAGTATTATTAACAAGCGCCAAAAACGTAATACCAATAGAAGTCTGCATTTGTGTGTGTTTGTAAAGTTGGTTTAAAACAACAGCGGCCTGAGCCTCGCGTTTAAGGTCAATAACGATACGCAAGCCATCACGGTCAGATTGTTCATGAACATCTGTGACGCCCTCGATTTTTTTGTCTTTACCAACCGCAATATCTGCGATGTTTTTAATAAGTGTACTTTTCACAACTTGGAACGGAATCTCTGTGATAACAATACGTTGTTTACCGTTTGCGTCTTGTTCAATATCTGCTTTTGCACGAATTACCACACCGCCGCGACCTGTCTTATAGGCGTGCTTGATTGCCTGACGCCCCATAATAATACCACCAGTCGGGAAATCAGGTGCAGGTATAATTTTTGTAAGTGCATCAATAGAAACTTCCTCATCATCAATAACAGCAATAACACCGTTGATAACTTCGGTGATGTTGTGCGGAGGAATACTTGTTGCCATACCAACCGCGATACCCTCTGCCCCGTTGACCAAAAGGTTTGGGTAACGCGCAGGAAGAACTGTTGGCTCTTCTTCGGACTCGTCAAAGTTCGGTTTAAAGTCAACCGTGTTTTTGTCAATCTCGCGCAAGAGTTCGTTCGAGATTTGGCTTAGGCGGGCCTCGGTATAACGCATAGCAGCAGGAGGGTCATCGTCAATCGAACCAAAGTTACCATGACCATCAATAAGGATTTCCGACATAGACCAAGGTTGTGCCATACGAACCAAAGAGTCATAAATCGCACTATCACCATGCGGGTGATATTTACCCATTGTTTCACCAACGATACGGGCGGATTTTTTGTGGGGCTTGTCACTGGTGATATTAAGTTCGTGCATCGCGTACAAAATACGACGGTGAACAGGTTTCAGACCATCACGCGCATCTGGAATAGCACGCGACATATTAACCATCATCGCATACAACATGAAAGAGTCCTTGACCTCGTCTTCAATCCGCACTTTGATAATGCGAGTATTGTCCACGACGGGTTCAGGTTCTTTACTGTTTTTAACAGGTTTAATTTCTTCGTTTTCTTTATCCATATCACTCATATCCCTATCTCCTTATACATCCACCTTGCCTGTGTACTTGGCGGCGTGCTCGTTAATAAAGTCACGACGAAGTTCAGGCTTTTCACCCATAAGTGTTGTAAATATTTCATCAGCCATAAACGCATCTTCCATGTTGACCTGTAACAAAGTACGATTTTCAGGCGACATTGTTGTTGTCCAAAGTTGCTCGGCATTCATCTCACCAAGACCCTTATAGCGTTGAATAGTACAACCGCTTTTTGAATTCTTGGCAAAGTGTTTGTCCAACTCGGCGTCTGAGTAAAAATATTGTTCACTTTTCCCGCGTGATACTTTGAACAATGGTGGTTGTGCAATATAGACATGGCCATTTTCAATAAGCGGTCGCATGAAACGATAAAAGAACGTAAGCAACAATATACGAATGTGTGAACCGTCAACGTCAGCATCGGTCATACATATGATTTTGCCGTAACGCAATTTGCTAAGTTCAAAATCCTCTTGGATTCCACAACCAAAAGCCGTAATCATGTTTTTAATCTCGGCGTTTTCCAAAACACGACCAAGGCGTGCTTTTTCAACGTTCAAAATTTTACCCTTAAGTGGCAGAATGGCTTGGAAGCGACGGTTACGACCTTGTTTTGCGGTACCACCAGCAGACTCCCCCTCAACAATATATATCTCGCAAAGTTCTGCTTTTCTTTCTGTACAATCCGCCAACTTGCCTGGCAAAGTCGTTGTTTCCAAAACCGATTTTCTGCGGATAAGGTCTTTGGCATTACGCGCGGCATCACGTGCATTACGCGCGACGATAAACTTGTTGATAAGTTCTTTTGCTTGTTTTGGATTTTCCTCCAAAAACGTTGTAAAGTTTTCTTGCATTGCGTGTTCGACCTCTGCACGCATGAAACTGTTTCCAAGTTTTGTTTTTGTTTGCCCCTCGAACTGCGGGTTTCTAAGTTTAACCGAAATAACCGCACAAATACCTTCAAGGGTATCGTCAATACTTAACTTATCACTGTCTTTTAACAAGTTTGCTTTTTTCCCGTACTCATTAACAATTTTGTTAAGTGCGTTTCGGAAACCAATGAGGTGAACCCCGCCCTCCTCGGTATTGATATTGTTTGCATAGGTATGAATGTTTTCACCGTATCCATCATTGTAACCAAAAGCAATTTCAACCTCGGTGTCGTTGCCTTTTTTCTGCATATAAATTGTCTGTGCCAAAACAAGTTCTTTGTTACGGTTAAGGTACTCGACATATTCAACGATACCGCCTTTAAAGCAGAACTCGTCTTTTCTCTCACGTCCTGGTCGTGCGTCAGAAGCAATAACCCTAAGCCCCTTATTAAGAAACGCAACTTCACGGAGCCTTCCGCGCATTTGGTCATAGTTAAAGTCAACTGTATCAAAGATATCAGAATCAGGCATAAAGGTGACACTTGTCCCGCGCTTGCTTGTTTTACCTGTTTCCGCCAACGGACGCTGAGGAATACCACGGTTGAACGTCATTTTGTGGGCTTTTCCGTCTTGCCAAACTTCGACATCCAGCCATTCAGAGAGCGCATTAACAACAGAAACACCAACACCATGCAAACCACCAGAGATTTTATAACCGCTTCCGCCGAACTTGCCGCCTGCGTGGAGTTTTGTAAGAACAACCTCGACACTGGAAACTTTTTCCGTCGGGTGAATACCCACAGGAATACCGCGACCATTATCGGTAACGTTTACGGAACCATCTTTCAAAATCGAAACAGTAATAACATCACAATATCCCGCCAATGCTTCATCAACACAGTTGTCGACCAACTCTACGATAAGGTGGTGAAGACCACGCTCGTCCGTGCTCCCGATATACATACCAGGACGCTTGCGAACAGGGTCAAGACCTTCCAAGACCTGAATGTCTGATGCTTTGTATTCAGTATTTGTTTTTGCCACTTAAAGTGCACCTCCGTTAGTTACTGACTATAACACACAGGGGTAAAAATGACAAGGGTTTTGGCACTTTTTCGCACAAAAATTAATGCAAATTTTGACACAAATTACTCCCCCGTAAAGGCCTTATAATACTTCTTTTTCATTGCCATAAGTTCCGCATGGGTTCCGTGCTCTACGATTTTTCCATTATCCATATAATAAATCATGTCACAATTTTCCGCGCTGGCAAGACGGTGGGTAACAAAAATTGTAGTCTGATTTTTTTTGTGCTTCATGATTTTTTCATAGACCTGTTTTTCCGTCACAGGGTCGGTCGCCGACAAAGACTGGTGAAATATCGCAACGTCTGGGTTTTGTAAAATCAAACGCGCCACACAAAGTGCCTGCTTTTGCCCATGCCCAATAACAGAGGTACTGTCTGTCAAAAATGTTTCATACCCGTTTTCAAGTTCCTCAATAAATCCGTTACTTCCAAGTTTTTCTGTAACAGACATAACGTTTTCAGGGAGTTCGCGACGAATACCATACAACAGGTTTTCGGCAACCGTGCCTCGGAAAATAAACGGCTGTTCAAAAGCAATCCCCACGCATTTATAGTAACTTCTGCTCTCAATCTCGTCCAAACTTATACCATCCACGGTTATTGCCCCGCTTGATGGTTTTTCCAACTTGGCCAAGAGGTCAACGACATACGACTTGCCCCCGCCTGCAGGTCCAACAAATGCAACGGATGAACCTTGCGGAATGTTAAACGAAATTCGGTCAAGGTTTCTTTTTTCTCCGTGCATAAGCGACACATTGTTGAACTTAATCGCCGAACGAATGCGCGGTATCTCGATGTGTTCTTTTTCGGTGATACTTGTTTCAAAGTCCAAAATCTCGAAAACCCTAGGCGCGTTGGTGACAATATGTTGCAATAGATTTGTCGCAGTTGTAACAATAACGGCGTTGGCCAAAAACCTGTTTGAAAATAAAACAAATGCGGGCAACACCCCGAACTCGGTTGGTATAGCCTGGGTCACATACAACACAGCAAACAGGAACGTAACCAACAAGGTCATAAAATCCTGAATAAACCTTATATACACGGCGTTAAAAGAAAGTGCGGTTTCCTCGGCGGTCATAGACTTTGCGTGGTCGGCGTTGATTTCTTTGAATTTACTATTTGTTCCGTCATCAAGACCATGAATAGTCTGAAATTCTTTAAGCGAGAACTTTTGGTCAATGTGCGTAAATGTTGTGCTTGCCACAGTAAAGAAGTTGTTAAAATATTTTTGGGTTTTCTTGGAAATAAGACGTGCAGCAATAACACAAATTGGGATTGAAAGAATAACAACAATTGCCAGTATCCAGTTAATCATAAACATCATAATCGCCGAAGTTATAAAGAACACCGCAACACGCGCCATTGTATAAAATGTCACAAGGAAGTTATTGATAATCATAGGTGTCAAGGTCGCAACCCGTCGTGACAAATCCCCAACGGTGAATTTTTGTAAAAACGATATAGGCACGGTGTCAAGTTTTCTTTTGACTTCGGTAATCTTTTTGACCATGATGTCGTTTTCACATCTAAGTATCGTAAACTGACAAAAAATATCAAACAGCGCATTCAACACGGCAAGAACCAAAAAGATAATTAGATACTGGACAACTGAATGGAGTGGTAGCGGAACCCCTGCATCCCCCAACCACCCTCGCAAGGTGTCAAAAGCACCCCGCAAAAATGTCGGCATGAACGCAAACATAATGATACTGATTGCACCTACAATCAGTACCGCAATAATGCGCCACTTCATGAAACTAAAAAACGAAAAGATTCTTAATAAATTTTTCATAAGAACCTCTCACTACGTTCAAGAACCTTGTTCCTCATTACATTCGTCATAGTTTTCCCGCCGCCTCCGCAGAAACCTGAACGTGGGTTTCCTCTGTTAGGTTTACCGTTTGGACTGTATCCTCCTCGCCCGTGGTTGTCGGAACCTCTTGTGCAATTTTATCATCCTCGTAAACCATTGTACCGATGTTGGATGCGTGGAACTCGCGATACCCTGGGTTTGACCTCATAAGCCCCGCATGTGTACCCTGCCCAGTAACTTCACCATTTTTAAGAACATAAAGACGTTGACACGCTTTACATACCGTCACATTAAGCGACATGAAAACCGCGGTCTTTTTCTCGCGTTTAAGTTTCGCTATCAGTTTTTGTATATAAGAATCCCTAACGTGTTCGAAACATTGGTTGAACACATAAAGGCTTGCTGGTTTCAAAACCGTTCTTACCAAAGAGATAACGTTTTTGATACCCTCGGGAACCAAAGACCCGTCTTTGATTTCAAAGTCCAAGAAATTATCAAACTGTTTTACAAAACGCATAGCCCCAAGTTCTTTGAACACATCCAAAATTTGTTCATCAGTCAGCGACGGGTTAAGTATCTTTAAGTTATCACGAATCGTCCCAGGTATAATTTGTGCGTTGTGACAGTAACTTACAAAATCGCGCCTCCAAAAACTTGGATTAATCTGTGCTATATCAATTTCGTTAAATGTAATAAGACCGTCCTCTGGCTGGTCAAGTTGCAAAAGCAAACTCCCAAGGATGCTTTTTCCACTCCCGATACCTCCGACGATACCGACAAATTTGCCCTCTGGAATCTCAATGTTCACACAAGAAAGTTGTTTCTTATAAGAAACATTGTTTAACTTGACCGTGTTTTTTTTGTATACAGGCAAACTATTTAGCCCGCAAGGTTCTTTTTCCTCGGTCATAGCATAGTAAGCGTCAAGTCGTTTGTATGTATATTTACATCTAGGGATTGTGTCAAGGAACCAAACAAAGATTTGGTGCGACCCCGCCCAAATACGGTTGATATATTGTATAGCGGTCGAAAGGTAAACAATGGTTCTATATTCACCCTGTGTCAGTTGGCCAGTGGACGCAAACAAAATGATAAGAACCGTAACAAGCGTAAACAATATCGCATGAAAGCCTGTACTCATCGCATGACCGCGTGTTGTTGCCAAGGCTTGGCGGCGGTTGTTGGCAACGTGCCCTTCAAAATCCTGCGCCCTTTCATCTGCTTTACCTAATATACGAATATCACGCGCGCCTCTTATCCCCTCTTTCATGTTGAGGTACATCTCATCATACGATTCAACGCTTGGTGGAACGAACCTGCCCATTCTTTTGATGTTTAAAAAATAAAACAATCCAACAAACGGAATTGTTGCCAACGCAAACACTGCGTAAATCCAACTTAGGGTAAACAAAAAGATTATACTCCCAACAATAGCCACAGGAAAAAACACAAGCATGGATATCTTGCGACGGTGGTATGTCCGTAACCAGTTTGTGTCGTTCATAATAGTAGGCAAAATTTTTGCTACACCAATTCTGTCGATTTGCTCCCCTGACAGTTTGCTGAACTTTTGGTAAAGCGCCGCCCTTATGTTTGCCGAATATTTGTTTGTATAAACTGCACCAAGCCACTCTGTCAAAAAGAACACCGCAAAAATCACGACAATGAATCCAAGTACCAAAAGCGACTGCCACACCAACGGGGCTATGTCTGTGGACTCCGCCATAAATTGTTGTTCCGCCGTAATCGTGACGCGCTGTAACAAAATCGGGAAATAAAGTGCCAACGCCTCTAACGCCGCCATGGACAACAAAAAATATACCGCATAGCGTTTGATACCTTTTGTGTAGGACGGGCGCCGATTCTTTTTCATATGAATATAGATATTCTATAACCGCAAACTTTTTTTGGCAACCAAAAGTGAGTGCAAAATTATCTGACTGGAGGAACATTTCTCCGCGCCTGGTCTATCGCCTCCGCAATGTTTGCCGCCAAAAACTGTTGATACTCGGTTGTCCTTAAAAGTGCCTCGTCATTTGGGTTAGACAAAAACCCACACTCCAAAAGCACCGACGGAAAACCCGTAGAGTTCAAAATATAAAAATCCCCCGTGGACGCGCGGCGATTGCCCTGCAATGGCAGATTGTTAAAATGCGCCTGAAGGGACTCGGCAAAGTGTCTACTGATTTCGCCGCTTTGGTTGAAAAATGCCTGAAAGCCCCGAACCCCAGGGTGCGATGGCAGACTGTTTAGGTGTATTGAAACCACCAAATCGGGTTGAACCGACTCGATAATTCTACGGCGCGCATCCATGTCACTACGCTTGCGATTTCTTGCCATAGGGGCCGCCAAATCTGCCTCGGTCGTCCTTGTCATAGTCGTACCTATACCAATGCTTTTAAGTTCGCTCTCCAAAAACCTTGCAATAGCCAAAACAACATCGGCCTCGCGAGTTCCGTTTTTTCCTACCGCCCCACCGTCATGCCCGCCGTGACCAGCGTCAATCACAACATGAAAATCCGCCGTCCGCGCATGAACTGGGCGTGACCGAAAGTCCACAAACAAAGAAGTAATAATTGCTACGGCAAACAAAACACATACGACACGAATCATCATGTTCTATATATATGTGGTTGTCACAAAAACTTTGCGCCTCCCAAATATTTTTGCAAAACCTCTGGCACACGAACACGTCCGTCCGCGGTCTGGAACTGTTCAACAATCGCAGGAATTAAACGACTGGTCGCCAAACCACTTGCATTAAGCGTATGAACAAACTCGGTCGTTGTTCTTTTTGTTCTTATCGCCGCACGACGCGCCTGATATTGCTGGGCGGTCGAACAAGAACTAACCTCCTTAAACCCGCCCTCGATACTGGTCATGCTTGGGATATAGACCTCGATGTCATATGTTTTTGCCATAGCCCCGCCAACATCACCAGCGGCAAGCGCAACAGTCCGTGCATGGAGTCCAAGCCCCCTAACAAGTTCCTCGGCATTTGAAACGATTTCCAAAAAGTATTGTTCATCGTCCTCTTTGTTGCAAAAGATAAATTGCTCTATTTTATGGAATTGAAAACCGCGAATCATACCGCGTTCGGAGTTACCATAGTTCCCAATCTCGCGCCTGTAACATGGTGAAAACCCAAAATATTTAATCGGGAGTTTGTCCTGTGGAATAATCTCATCGCGATGAAGGTTTATAATCGCGGTTTCGGATGTCGGCAACAAAAACCTAAAATCGGGGTCGCTGAACTTTGGGGCTTTCCCACCTTTGGTTCCAATACCTGCACCTGCGCTTGTACAAAAAATGTTTTCAGCAAACTTTGGAAACTGACCCGCGGCATATCCGCTTTGGTAATTCAAAAGGTGCGGAGGCATTATAAACTCGTACCCATTTCGTGTGTGAAAATCTACAAAGTAGTTCAAAAGTGCCCACTCTAACCTCGCACCCATGTTTGTGTAGACCCAGGTTCCGCGCCCGCTGATTTTCGCCGCACGCTCGTAATCAATAAGACCCAAACTTGTACACAGTTCAACATGGTCTTTTGGTTTAAAATCAAAAGTCGGTTTAACACCAATCGTTTCGACTACACGGTTTTTTTCCTTGCCACCTGATTGGACTTCTTCCATTGGCAAATTCGGAATCCCCGCCATTATATCAAAAATTTTCTTCTCGATTTTGTCAATATTGATTTTGGATATTTTTTCTGACAAAACCTTTGTTCCTGCAATCAAGTTTGTGCGCTCTGTGGCATCTTTGGCTTTCGATATTTGGTCGTTCAAACGATTGCGCTCGGCTCTCAGGTTCTCCCCCTCGGTTTGAATCTTGCGCTTTTTTGCATCAAGTTTCAAAAGTTCCGCAAACATCTTTGAAACCTGTTCAATTTCGTACCCGCGCTTTGCAAGGGTTTTTGCCACCGCCTCGGAACCTTCCCGTATCAAATTAATATCAATCATGCCGATATGATAACATTATCAAAGTCCAAACGTCAATAAAGACGACCGCACAATTTTATCGCCATCCGCATCAAATTCTATGAGGGATTTTCTATGCTCGGTAATTACCTCTTTCTCGTAATATCGCTTTTCTATTCCTTCGTCTTTTTTGCCGTCAACCTCTACGTATGTTGTACTCCAATATTCGTTCGGGTCTGTTGTGATTTGCACATCAAGAATATCGGTACCATGGGAACCAAGGTCCATCTTCTCTATAACAGTTCTCGTTTTTCGCAAATCAACAGCAGTTACAATCGCACCCGTGTTGTTGCCCCTAAGGCCCCGACTATAAAATATGGTAAACGGAATCCCGCCAAGTTTTTTTTCTAACTCGGTCGCCATACATATGGTTGGCGGGTTCAGGTTGTTTTTAAGTTGCAAAGTACAAACATCGATTTTGTAAGGCGGTTTATAAACCTCACCATTTTCCCATGATTTAAGGACTCGCATTGTGTCACCTGTGCCAGAACGACCAGATGTGTCACCAGGCACAACATCAAAAAAGACATCTTCACTTGCCCCAATAAATACCTTGTGATATTCGTCACCATAAAAGGCCTCACGCGGCAAACGTTTTGATACGTCACCATTTAAATAGCCGTGTTCAATCAGTGTTCTAAGTCCAATAAAAACTTTAATCATCAAAACAACCCTACCATAAATTTTGTTACATTGCAATACCCAAAAATCCCTTTCCACTTTCGGGCAAAAAGTCAAGTGGTTATATGCATTCGTTCTCTGTGTTTATTAAGCAACTCGTCGGCATTGCCACGCGAAAGAATCCAATTGGGATTTGATTCAAAGTTACCCCTAAAATCAACGACCCCGCGCACGAACTCGGGTGGGATAATATGTCGTTTTGCATAAGGCGACATCACGGCAATTCTTTCGCGGAATTTTTCGTTCTCGACATCCCCAAGTTGGTTTGGTAAGCCCAATAAAACCATGCGCGGGTTATATTGATTCCCATAAATACTATGCGTTAAGCGAAGTGGGTCAGAGGCCTCCTCCTTTTCAAGTGGATAAGTTGTATAATAAAGGCGAGAATTTTTATCAGCAAAATGTGAATACTCGCCCGTTTCACCGTTGAGGTGCAACCCGTTGGCAAGAATCCCTCCGATATTTTCTGCATCCGTTTGGTGTAAAAGATGTTTGCAATCTTCATCAAGTATTTCAACAAGCCTTTGTTTTTTCGACTCAGACAAAGGTTCCAAAAGTCCATAGTTCGACGCATATGTTTGAATCCCTTTACTTGAAAAATCGATTAGAAAACAAAGTTTTTCATAATCATCAATCTTCTCATTGGTGTCGGTCTTGCGCAACCATATGTGCGGGTATTCTTGCTCTGCTGGCAAAGTGTATTTCCATACATCAAGCCTTGTATGAATATCTCCGATTTCAAAACCGACAGAACTTGTATCCCTGTTCACACTTCCAAACAATGAAAACGGTGTTGTCTTCGGGTACGGAATATCTCTTTTTGTCCCGTCCGCATGGCATGGCAACTCCCTGCAAATCGTTTTTACATCAGAGAAAACATTATGTACTTTGTGTAAATATTCTTTCGTTAAAACCATTGAGAAATTTATATCACGTTATGAGGCGATTGTCAAGCCCGCACGCCTTGCCTGTTTTTTCGCACGGCGCGGAAGGCGTTTTAATTTCTCGCTTGTGTTATATGGCCATTTTCTGTCCTCGGGGAGTGCAGGAGTTTCCAAAACTGTTAGGTCCTCTAAAATCCTGTCAATCGTCTTAAGCATTTGGCTATAGGTCAGACCGTCGATAAATCGCTCGTCAATAGAAATCCCTAGTTCCACCACTTTTTCTGCGGTGATTTTTTGTGTCTTTTGGCATACAACGGGTTTCCATGTTTCCTTTCCCATTGTTAGGAAAAAACCACAATTCCCGAACTCGTACAAATGGTGCCAAGTTGCCCCTAGGTGGATACTTTTGAGGTCGCCGTAGAAAATGCTTGTGTGCATTGGGCTGGTTTCAAACATGAATTTGTCTGACAATAATCCCCACCTATCGCGAATCCTAAATGTCCAAACGATAAAGCGCAACAAAAAGTTCGGTGCGCGACCCAAAAGGCTGTCAACGAACTTGTCCGTAGAGTTTTCCTCGAACACCGCTTTTTTAAGTGCCGAGTCAACACGTTCTTTGACCTCGTCCAATGTTTCGTTGCCGTGGAACCTGCATTTAATCGCCGTTTCCTTTTCGCCTGTTCTTAAATTCTTGTGCACGGTGCACGCCACATCAACATGATGACGCTGATAGATTTTGCCCTTTACAACAAAGCGGTTCAATTGGGGTCTTAAATAAAAAATCCGCACCAAAACCGCGAGCGCAATATCGCGATAGTTGTATTCTTTGCCTTCTTTCTTTTTTAACTCTATATAATCATCGAATTTTTTGCACAACACTTCTTTTGTAAAATAGTTCGTAGCCTCGCACCTACGTGTGCCTACAAGCAACGTCGCCACTCGGCTAAAGCCATTTACGTTTTTAACTTTTTGTCCTTCTTTTCTCATATGCTACATCCCTTCGATTGCCCGACGTGTTTCGCGGGCAATATCACGTTCTTTCTGTGTTTGTTTTTTGTCATAAGTATGTTTCCCTTTTCCAATAGCAATCTCGAGTTTCACGCGACCACTTTTATTAAAATACAGCCTAAGAGGTACACATGTCACGCCTTTTGTTTTAACTGCGTTATGGATTTTTTTAATCTCATGTATGTTTAACAAAAGTTGCCTATCCCTGCGCGTTTCCTGGGTTGATACATCACCGAATTGAAACGGAGAGAAATGCGCGTTTTTAAGTATAGCACTTATTCCCCCGTTTGATGCAACCTGAAAATAAACGAAACTGTCCTTAAGATTAACGTTTCCAGCGCGCGCGGATTTGACTTCCCACCCAAGCAACGACAACCCCGCCTCGAATTTGTCATCTATGGCATAGTCAAACCTTGCCTTGCGGTTGTCGTCAATTATATTCATCCCCATCCTCTGGAACCTTGACACCTAGTTTTTCAAGAGCCTCTTTGCTCTTATCCGACATGTGTATTGGAACCAATTTAACATCTGGAAAATCTTTTTTAAGCGCCAAAAACTCTGGAACATCGATATGCACGGGAACCCGCTCTGATAAAGGTGCGCCTGTGCATTCGATAAACGCCATATCCACCCCATCAACCAAAGCCCTAACATTATCCGTCATCGAAGTGTCACCGCTGAAAGAAATCGTTTTTCCGTCTTTTGTTATTTTAAAACCATATGCAACGCAACCCTGCTCCTCACAGTGTGACACAGAGTATGCCTTAATCTCGTACCCCTCTATATTGAAAACTCTTTTGTCTTTGGCTTCCAATATCGTTAGGTCGATATTTTTCTTCGCCACCTTAAAGCCAAAGATACCTGGCCAAATCATGTCGCATAAAACCTTGTGACGCTTTGCAAAACCCTTTGGTGCGATGATTGTTAATTTGCGACCTCTTGGGTTGAAACCCATCGCCCCTAAAAAAAACGGAACATCAAAATCATGGTCACCGTGAAAGTGCGACAAAATAAGGACTTTAACCTTGTCAAAATCCACGTCGTCATTGCGGAGTTTTTGCACCAAACCATTTGGGCAATCAAAAAGAACCTCGTCATTAATAAACGCACATGCGCTGAAATTCTTTGCCGCCGAACTTCCCGTCCCGTAGAGTTTTACTTTCATTTGTTTATTACCTCGTAACCATCCCTAGTATCTTTAATAATGTACCCCAAAGTCAATACTTCATCACGCAATTTATCGGCACCTGCCCAATCTTTTGCAAGTTTCTTTTCATGCCGAGCCTTTGCCAAATCCAAAACTTTTTTCGGAACATCCGCGCTCTTTTGTGAAGCCAAAAACTTTTGAACACGCGTTTCTAAATCAAGTGACAAAACCGAATCCAACGCAATCGCCATGTCATACACCACACGCGAGGGTGCGCCCTTAACCGCGTCCCACAACAAGGCAACCGCCCTCGGGGTATTCAAATCATCCCAAAGCACAACCATCGGTGAAAAGGTTGCTGGTGAGGCTTGTTCACTTGAAGCCGAGGACTGTTTGAGGCGCAAGCCGAGTTCCGCAGGCGAGAGGGAATTAGCCTTGACAGCAACCTTATGCCTGGCCAATTGCTTTACGAGATTGTCAAGCGCGGTTTGGGCACTTTGCAGACCTTCCCATGTAAAATTAAAAATCGACCTATAGTGCGTCAACAAACACATATATCTAAACGCGATTGGGTCGATTCCTTTTTTTTCTATGTCAGACAACATAAAACCATTTCCCAAAGACTTTGACATCTTTTTGCCGTCCACCGTCATGAACTCGTTATGCATCCAAAAGTTCGCCATTGGCTTGCCCGTCAGACTCTCGGTCTGGGCAATCTCGTTTGTGTGATGTGTCGGTATATGGTCAATCCCGCCCGTGTGAATATCAAACGTGTCGCCCAAAAATTCGCGCGCAATAGCACTGCACTCAATATGCCACGCAGGCGCACCGTGTTTGCCCCACTTGGTTTCCCATTGCTGTAAACTCTTTGGGTCGACGATTTTCCAGAGGGCAAAATCATGAGGGTTACGTTTTTCGCCCATAGCAATCCTTGCACCCGCAATGTTTGATTCAATCGGCTGGCGACTTAGTTTGTTATAAGTCGGAACTTTTGAAGAATCAAAATACACACCATCTTTTATTGTGTAGGCAAAACCTTTTTTCTCAAGTTGCTCTACCATATCAACCATTTGTTTGATGAAACCTGTGGCGGGGGCAACAACTTGGGGGCGACGGATGTTAAGTTTCTCACAATCAACAAAATATTGGTCGGTATATCTTTTGGCTAACTCCGAGGCAGTGATACCTTGCGCCCGTGCGGCCTTTTCAACTTTGTCCTCGCCGTCATCGCCGTCTGACACAAGATGCCCAACATCGGTCAGGTTCATGACATCATAAATTTTATATCCATACGCGTTTATGGTCTTTTTCAAAATATCCGCAATCACATATGCACGCAAGTTCCCAATCGTAGCGGTATTATAAACCGTGGGTCCACAAGAATACATCTTTACGATTTTATTTTTTTTGTCTATAGGGACAAACTCTTGTTTCTCTCGGGAGAGCGTATTATAAAACTTAATCATGATATCCCAACCGCCTTTCGCACGCGGTTCAATGTTTCGCGCGCGACCTTTCGGGTTTCCACCGCGCCCAAAGCCAAAATCTTTTCAACCTCGCCATAGTTTTCCATAAGATAATTATATCGCTCTCTCATCGGGGTGATGACTTTGTTTACGGCGTCGAACAATCTTTGCTTCGCATCCCCCCAACCAATACAAGGGTCCAAATCTTTCCCCGTAAAATGTTTGTACAATACATATATAAGGTGGTCTTTCGGCTTTGGGTCAGTTGGCAAAGACGAATCCGTTTCAATTCGTTTAATTGCTTTAAGCAAATCTTGCTCTGAACAAAACAATGGAATCACATTCCCGTAACTCTTGGACATCTTGCGCCCGTCAAGTCCTGCAATAGTTCCGACATCGGGCTTGATTAAATCTTTCGGAACAACAAGTGTGTTTCCATAAACGGCGTTGAAAGACTTTGCAATGTCCGCGGCAATTTCGATGTGTTGTTTTTGGTCTTGCCCCACAGGAACTATTGACGTATCCACAATCATAATATCTGCGGCCTGTAAAACAGGATAAGTAAACAAACCTACGTTCACATCTTTGTCAGGGTCTTGATTTTTATCTACGGCATTTTGAACAACGGTTTTATAAGCATGAGCGCGGTTTAACAAACCCTTTGGGGTAACGTTGCTTATTATTGTAGCCAGTTCAAAAATCTCGGGAATATCCGATTGGCGATAAAACGCGGTCTTTTTCACATCAAGTCCGCACGCCAACCACACACAAGCAATGTGCCTTATCGCGGTCGAGAGTTCTTTTGCATTCTTGACCGTTGTAAGCGCATGTGCGTCTGCGATAAAAAAATAACTTTTGTCGGTCGATTCGTTTGCACTCTTGATTGCAGGGGCAATGGCACCAAGGTAATTCCCTAAATGTAAGGTGCCCGACGGTTTAACGCCTGTAAGTATCACATTTTTTTTAACAACCATGTTAGTTCACCACCTTTATAACCAGTTCCTTGCCCTTTGCTTCGTCTGGCCCGATTACGGCACAGTTTTTTATACCATACGCCGCCGCATATTCAAAAGCCTTTGCTAAATTTTTCGCCCCAAGATATACCAACACGTTTTGCCCCTTTGCCCGCAAATCATTTGCAATTTTTTGAGCAAAAGATTCTGTACCAAGCGGGATTAACATAAGGTCAATCGGACTCTTTGTCTGGTGAGTTTGGGTTATCACCGCCATAAGGGGTTCAAGCCCAAGTGACAGTCCAACCGCGGGATATTGTTTTCCATTATCAATAAAGTTCCCAATGATTTTGTCATAGCGACCGCCTCCACCGATTGAACTTTGTATTTTGCCCGAACTGTCATACAACTCGTAAACGGTGCCCGTATAAACATTAAGCCCTCTCGCCAAATATGGGGCGTACTCGCAATATTCTAAAACTCCAAGTTCGCCAAGGGCAAACTCCAAATCCAAAACCTCGGGAATCTTTGGCGCGTTTTTTACGTTGTGGATAAGTTCTTCGGCCTCTTTCGGTTTCATGTGCTTGGACAAATCGTCAATAAGTGCCTTATGCGTAACCTTTGCCATTTTGTCGATTATAGAAATAATTTTGTCCGAGTACGGGAGTAACTTTCTATTCCCGTATTTAACCAGTGGTTTTATTCCCAACTCTAAACAACATTTGATTGCCAAAGATATAAGTTCCGCCTCGATGTGTTGACCGTCAATCCCAACCGCGTCAACGTCGCATTGATAAAACTCGCGCGTGCGCCCCATTTTCACAGGTCCATTGCGCCAGACTTTTCCAATCTCGTATCGTTTCATCGGCAACTTGATACTTTGGTTGTTCGCAATGTACTTGCAAAGTGGCACGGTCAAATCAAACCTAAGCCCCAAATCCCTATCGCCTTGGTCACGGATTTTGTAAATCTCGCGAACAATCTCGGCATCGGGGTCGTACTTGTACGTAAGCAAAGACAGGTTATTAACCTTTGCGGTTTCCAACGGCAAATAACCAAAAGCCTCAAAGTTCTTTCTTAAAACCCCCGTTACGTGGTTACGGATACTTTGTGTTTCCCACCCTGCGTCAAACGTGCCTTTTACATTTTGCAAAAAAGTTTTTTTCATATCTTTAATTTCTCCTTAATATCTTTTAAATCAAGCCTTTGATACAACACCTCGATATCCCCCAACTTGTCCCCGCCTATCCAAGACAAAACCTTTGCGGTTCCACGCGGAATGAATGGGGAAAGCATTACTGTGCATTCTAATATTATTGACACGACATTTCCGATTACGGCTTGGGCTTTTTTAAGGTCGGCGGTTGGTACATCGCCAACAAGTGTCCACGGTTTGTTGTCCGCAAAATACTTGTTCCCAAAGTTCACCAAATCCATAACAACTTTAAGTGCCAAACTCGTTCTCCCCAACATCATTAAGTCATTATACTGGGTTTTTATATTCTTGATTTCTCCAAGAACCACTTTGTCATTTGTGGATTTTGGAATAACACGGTCGAATTTCGTCGCGACAAACGAAAGCGTCCTATTAACCAAATTACCAAAATTATTAACCAACTCACCATTTATTGTATTAACAAAATCTTCGGCTGTGAAATTTGTGTCACGCTTGTCGTTCATAACACGCAAAAAGAAATATCGCACCATATCAACATCAAGGTTTTCATGAAGCGTATGTGCACTTATAAAATTTCCCTTGCTTTTGGATATCTTATCTCCGCAGATTGTCACATATTCGTTTGCAACAATCATATCAGGCAAATGATATCCCCCGCCATGCGCCATTATCAAGCCAGGCAAAATAATCGCATGGAACGGAATGTTGTCTTTGCCATGGACATAATAGTGCAAATTGTCTTTGCTCTGTTTTGAAAAAAACTCTGGTTCCGAAGCAGACAGATATCCCAACACGTTTTCCGCCCAAATATAAATGCGTTTGTCCTCAAAACCTTTTTTCGGAACATCAATCCCCCATTCAATGCTTCGAGTAATCGCGCGGTCACGTAACCCCTCGTTCAAATACCGACCCGTCAACCCAACGGCATTGGTCGTCCATTTATCACAGCGTTCCTTATAATATTTTTCTATGGCTTTTTGCATTGAAGAAAATTTGATATACAGTTGTGTCTGGTCTTTTGCAACAGGTGTACCGTTACAAGTAATACATTTTGGTGAAAGCAATTCCTCAGGTTCTAAAATCTTTCCGCAAGAATCACATGAATCCCCTTTAGACGCCTTTTTACAATGCGGACAAATCCCCTCTACATATCTGTCTGGCAAAAACTTTTTACACTTGTCGCAATAAAACTGTGGAGCCGCCTTTTCATAAACCATGTCGCCTTTGTACATTTGTTCGTGGAACTCACGGACAAATTTGTGGTGGCGCGCCGACAAAGTCTTGTCATAATTATCAAATGAAAAATCAAAAGCCTTAAAATCCGCGGCATGATGTGCGTGATATTTTTCCGCAATCTCGGTCGGGGTCAAACCCTCTTTGCTTGCCCTCACAGTAATCGGCGTACCGTAACAATCCGAGCCCGTCACAAAAGACACCCGATTCCCAATCATACGGTGATAGCGCGCAATCGCATCCGCAGGTAAACTCGAGGCAACATTCCCAATGTGCAAGCGACTGTTCGCGTACGGCCACGAAAGACCAACAAGTACCTTCTTTTTTTCCATACAAAGATTGTACAGTAAATATGTTTCATTGTCTATTTGTTTCTAATTTTAAGCCACACAATCTTAACCAACTTTAACGATTGAACCGATAATAAAAAGCCAACAGTCGGAACCACCGCACCAAGGAACGGATTTGTTGTATCGGCCAACCAAATATACAAAACCGCAAACCCATAGGTCAAAGCCAGAATAAACCCGATACGGAATATACTGCGTTCCCATGCCTTATCATTTTCAACCCGCTGGTTGCGCTGTTCAATTTCGTCAATTCTTTGTTCAAGTGTTCTTTCGTTCATTTTACACCTACCAATTTATGCCTTGTGGATATTGTTTGCCTGGTTCTGCATCAAAAACGGGTTAAGCCACGACATCCAAATAAAACAAAGCGCAAGATACAAAACCGACCTGTCTTTTGCCCCAATTTCAGCAAGGCGTGACCCCGCCGCATATTGCCAATAAATCGCATAAATCCCAAATGTAAAAACCAACATCAACAAATGAACTATCGGGCCAAAGCCTTTTTTAGTTTGTTCTTTTAGTTGCCCTTGGAACATCGCGTTCCAAAAAAGCAAATAAAACCCTGCCGTCACGACCGTCAACAAAACCATAATCCAGATGTTTCTTTCTTTCATTCCTCAGCCACTCCTTGAAACAATATATACTATTTTATGCGCGTGTCAATACGCCTATAACGCAATAATGTATTTAGCCACAGCGTCATCCTCGTTTGTCCCGATTGTTTTTCCAGCGACAGCGAGAAGTTCCGCCTCGGCGTTTTCCACGGCAACTGTTTTCCCACATATTTCAAAGAAAGATATATCATTATAACTATCGCCAAATGCCGTTGCACGTTTCAAATCAAAGCCTTTAACTTTCGCCAGCCGTTTAAGCCCGTTTCCTTTGTTCACCAAACCGCAAGTCACCACTACCCAAGAATTTGGGCGGATACTGTCTTTCATTTTGTGGATGTTTAACTTTGTACCGAGGGCGTTTAGTTCTGATACAATAACATCGGGTTTGTCTTGCCCTGTTGGTGTCAGGTCAAGACGCAAAACATCACCTTTTAGAACCTCGTTAATATCAAGGTCTTTGGTTTCAATATGTTTATGTTCTATATCATGGGTCGTAATACGCGTGCAGTGGTTTAGGTTTTCAAGGAGCAACTTTAACTTGTCCTTTTTGATATAGTCGGCAAACAAAAGTTTTTCCCCGTTCAAATCATAAACACTTGCCCCGTCGTTCAGTACCGCATAGTCCCCTATTACGGGTTTGTCCCCAAACATTTGTTTGAAATAGGTCAGATTCCTCCCCGTTGCAAAAACGATGATGTATTTTTCTTGAGCCTTTTTGATTGCGTCATATGTAAAGTCCGAAATCTTGTTATCCTTAACATGGGTAATTGTCCCGTCACAGTCAAAAACCAAGACGTCTTTTCTTTGGTCGCACATTTTGTTTTTCACAATACAGGATAATACAACAAACATAAATAATGAAACAACCATAACCACCAAGATTATTTGCAGCAAAATATAAGAAAAGAAAACCCCGCCCAACACCATAATGGTAAAGCCCAAGATACGACCCGCGGCTATGAACATCTCTATAACCACGATATATTCTATTTTATATTTTTCTTTGATGCTTTTGTGATTTATATAATTAAAAAACTGGGCAGATACAAGCCCCGTAATCATACCGAGGCAAAACGCGTTGACGATACTGAACGCAATTATCGTTCCTGTGTTTGTGTAAAAAGCCACAATCAACACGGCGATTGCTTGCAAGAAAAACACGGATAGCAAGAATCGGTTTCTGTTTCGTTCGTTTATAAATTTGCTCATGACGAAGCCACTTATAATAGAAAAGACTGTGAACGCCGATGTTGCGGCACCTAGTGCCATATTTGTGTCAAAGACCTGGAACTTTATAATAGTTAATATTGATGCCATTGCACCACCCAACACGGTCATGCCTCCGAAAAAGTACGCCCAGCCAAAAATCCGTATGGGTTTGTTCTCGGGTTTTTTAAGTTCACGCAGGTATTCCCGCATCTTTGTTTTTTCGCCTCTGTTTGTACTTGGGCTTTTGATTCGGCACGCAAAAAATAACGCTATCAAAACAAACACAGCCACAACTATTGAAACATGGTAATACGCCTGGTACGTCAAAATCCCGCCAAACACAAGCGGAAACAAAATACTTAAGACACTATTGACCACAACCATGATTCCCATATAGCGCACACGGATTTTGTTAGAGATAATCTCGCCCTCCAGCGGGTTCTTGGCCGAGAAATACATCCCGTGCTGTCCGCCCAACAATATACCCACCAACCAGACAAAGTTAATGACGTCCTCGCGCAATATTGCAATCACAACAAAGCACACCGCGTATAAAACCAACGATACGCGAATAAGAAGCATCTTGTTTCCGCCCTTGTTTATGTTTCGGCAAAGGAATATAACAAGACCGCATGCCGTGAAAAACACCAAGTTATAAATAGCGATGGGTGTCATCGAGCCTTCACTTAGGTCGTAAAAGTACAAATTCAAAAAGACCGTGGCGAACATCATAATGACATGGTTAAGTGCCCTCAGCATCGAGAAATTAAAGATGTCGTTTCCCCAAAGTTTTTTAAACGAACTCATAACCCTTGAACACCTCTTTTGATAAACCCAAGCACTGTGCTTCTATAATATTCGCTGTGGGGTACAAACTCTCTCGAGGCAAAAAACTTTTCAAAATCTTTAAATGAAAGCCATTTTACTTGCGAAACTTCACAGGTTTGTAATTTCATGTCTTTGATTTCAATGTCTTGCTTTACAAGAAACAAATAAGGTATCAAACCCTTTGTCTTTTGTATTGCACATTGAAACACGAACTTCTCTTTTGTCAAGTTGATACCTAACTCCTCGAAAACTTCGCGCACGCACGCGTCCAAAATTTCTTCACCCGCAAGAATAAACCCACCGACCGAAACGTCCCACTCGTTCGGATGACTGCGTTTGTTTGCAGAACGCTTTTGAACCAAGACCTCGCCCTTACTGTTTATAATCCAAACATGAACACACTTAAACCGTTGCAAAGTTTCAATTGCAACAAACTTGTCCATTACGCCAGCATGGTTACCGTCTTTGTCATATGTGTCGATAAGTTCCATACTAACCTACACGGCCGTCGCCTTGATATATGTGGTCCTCGCGCCTACCGTCTGCGTATATATAGGTGCCTTTCCCGTTCTTGATGTCGCTGTGCCAAATCCCGTCCAAGACATCTCCGTTTGCATAATGGTATCTGCCTGTGCCATTCATCTTGCCTTGGCTGAAACTCCCGTCATAGAACTCGCCGTTTGCAAGGTGGTACACACCTTTTCCATGACGCATGTCATCGACCCAGTCGCCGTTATAACCTGTTTTTTCACTGAGTGACAAAACACCTTTCCCGTGACGTTTGTCGTTTTTCCAAGCCCCAGTATACCTGCCGCCGCTTTTATAATAGAAAACACCCTCTCCCTGCATAAAGCCTTCTTCAAAAGCACCCTGATAAACATTTCCGTCGGTAAACATATGTGTGCCTTCACCGTGCGGAACCCCGTCTACAAAGTCCCCCTCGTACCTATCACCGTTTATACGCCATGCGTATGTGCCTTGCCCGTTCGGCATATCGTTTTCAAAGTTCCCAACATAAATATCCCCGTTAGAAAAATAATAAGACCCAAGTCCTTGCTTTTGGTCATTGTGCCAATAGCCCTCGTACACCGCACCACTTGGATAATCAAACTTTCCGCGCCCCTGTTTTCGGTCGTCACCCCATTGCCCCGAATAGGTGCCACCGTCTTTTATGGTATACTTGCCAAAACCCTCGCGCTTTCCGCCCACGATGTCACCAACATATTTGTCGCCATTATTATAATTAATTGTTTCAGTCTGCATGTGCGTATGTACTCCTTGTTGCTTTTGGAGGTAATGGGTTCAATTCCCCCTGCTTTATAGATTGTTGATATTCAAAAATCGGTTTAGCCTCGCCCGTAATTGATTGCGGTGTCATGATAACGCGTTTAAGGTCTTTTTCATTTGGAATCTGGTACATGATATCACGCATAGCATTTTCCAAAACTGTTCTAAGTCCCCTTGCCCCTGTTTGCATCTCTATTGCTTTTTCCGCAACGGCCTCAAGGGTTTCTTCCAAGAACACAAGTTCCAGACCATCGAGTTGAAACATATGGGTGTATTGTTTTACGATACTGTTTTTTGGTCGAACAAGGGCTTCTATAAGTGCGTCTTTTTTAAGTGCCGTCAAAACAACAATAACAGGCAAACGACCGACAAACTCGGGGATAAGACCAAATTTTGACAAGTCCTCGGTCGTGGATTGTTTGACAAGTTCTTCTTCGGTCAAAAGACCTGCGCTGACATCACCCAATCTTATCTGAACCATAGGTGCCAAGTTGACAAACGCACCCCCTGCGATAAACAAAATGTTGAAGGTATTAAGTTCGACTTTGCTCCCGTCGTCCATGGTGATTTGCATTATCGTTCCTTCGATAACTTTAAGAAGTGCTTGTTGAATAGACTCACCCTTCACCTTATTTATACCTGTAACGAGTTTATCAACCTCGTCTATGAAAACAATACCTGCTTCGGCTTTTTGAACGTCCCCACCCGCGGCATCAAGCAAAAGTTTCATAAGCCCCTCGATGGCTTTACCCATATCGTTTGATGTAACAATAACCGTCGCGTCACCCATCGCGAGTGGAACCCCCAACATTTTTGACAGCGCCTGCAAAGTATACGTCTTACCCGAACCCGTAGGACCAATCATCATGATGTTACTTTTTTTGATTTCAATACCCGACTCGGCATTTGAATCTTTGAACCGAATGCGCTTATAGTGATTATACACCGCAACGGACAAAACCTTTTTTGCATCTTCCTGACCAACGACAATAGAGTCAAGGTGGTCCCTTAACTCCTGAGGCGTTGGCAATGCTCCTTCTGTTATGCTCATAACAAAAGTATCACCCAATTATATCGTTTTTGGCAAATCAATTCTTGCCATATGTGTCTATGTATTTAAGCAAAAATTCATACGCCGCCCATTTCGCGGTAAGTTTCTCGTCTTTGGCCTTTACCATTTTTTTGAATTCGCTTAAATCAAACCATTTTGCTTCCTCGACTTCGTCTTTGTTAAGTTTAATATCTTTAACGTCTACGTCTTTGAAAGCAACATAGTATTCATTATGATGTTTGTCAACCATCCCGAACTTTTCCGTCTGGGTACGACGGCCTGCGATATATCGAACATCTTTTACCTCGACCGAAATACCAAGTTCTTCTTCCAACTCGCGAATAGCCGAGCCCAAGCCCAACTCCCCCGCATCGACGTGACCGCCGCTTGTCAAATCCCAATAGCCTGGCCACTTTTTCTTTTTTAAACTACGACGTTGTAAAAGGACTTGGTTTTTACTGCTCACCAAATATAAAACAACCGCCCTATGCCAGTTTCCGTTCTTGTGCGCATCTCCACGCTTTACTGTGTGTCCTAAAAACTGGCCGTTTTCGTCCAGTTCGTCTAACAATTCTGAATCTTCACCCATGACGAATAACTAACATTACAACATGGCGTTTGTCAAGATTAACGTCAGGGTAAACTTGAATGTCGTTCCAGATGTCGCGTTTAAGTTATTTGTTGGTTTTATATAAATTCCTGTACTGTCAACATATATAGGCATAGACTGAATCCCGCCACTGGCTGTAAACCAAACGGTTCCTATTGTTGGTTGACCTTGATAAAACGCCAACTCTGGGAAATCTGCAACGGTCGATAAATAATAGGTCGTACCATTAGCCCATTGATGCCCTACGCTAAGTGCACCCTCGCCCCAATAGTTATATGTTGGTCCGATACTGATAACCGAAGTACCAAGCCCTGACATATTTGGGTTTGAACTCATCACGGTTCTGACATCGGAAATCTCGACGGACCGCCCTATGATTTCTATTTGCGCCTCGAGTTTATCAAGACGTTCTTCGAGTTCCGAAAAATCGCACTGACAACTCTCGGGCGGGCAACCACAACATGGTCTGCATAACAACTCTGAAGTATTTGAAATTATTGGCATTATTACGCTCCTTTTTTCATAGTGTTTTTACTTTAAAGCAAATATTTGTACATGATTGACCTTGCAAAAAATCTATACAGTACACGATTGTGTTGTTGTCGACGGTTGGCGTTTTTGAAACCCCGTCAACCGTGAAACTGTCTTGCACATATTGAAATCTTGTATCCAGTTTATCGCGGAAGATTACTTGCTCTAGGTCGGTTTCACTTTGATTTGTGATTAAATTACAAAATGTAATAACACCCCCTGGCATTGTCCATCCGCAACTTGCACTCTTTTGAATATTGACCTCTACAAGGTCTATGTCCACAGTGTTGCTCGCAACTGCCCCAAGTTCCACACAGCAAGTTTCTATTTCCAGTTCAAAATCTTCCATAATATGTACCTACAATAGTTTATGTTTATATAGTGAGGGATGACATAACCTTTTCAATGACCTTAGACATCTCGTTTTCTACGTTCCATGTAAACGCATCTTGCATAGACGAAAACCGTTTACTAAACCGCGGGTCGCTGTTTCTTTTTTTTAGGAACTCGCAAATCTCGTCAAGGTCCATAAAGTAATCCTCGTTTGGTTCCTCACGTTTTTCTTCAAAAGACCGTATCCAGTTTCGTATTGTTACGTGGCTGTACCCAAGCAACTTCCCAATCTTTCGCATTGATAGCCCAAAACAGCAAAGTGTCAATGCCACACGTTTTTCGTGGTCAGAAAAAGCATGGTCAGTAGAAAACTGAAAACCACAACCTTTGCACAAGTAGCACTGTTTGCCCGAACGCAAACCGTACTTTATCGTGTAATCGCTTTTACATTTATTACAAGTCACAAACCATTATATCACAGATATTATGTATACCATTACTTTTTTACCAACTACCATTATTTTATTACCATATTTTACTTCCAATTAATAGGGGTAGCGCGTATCTTTGGAGAATGGAAATTTCAGCATGGTTCATCATCGCCCAAATCTTTGGGGTAATAGCAATGAGTTTCGAGTTCGCCTCGTACCAAATCAAAGATAAAAGAAAGTACCTTCTGGTAAATGGTATCGGCGGTATCTTTTGGACACTCATGTTTGTAGGCATGGGATTGTCGTCTAGCATGGCGACGCAATTAAGCCTTATCATCGTGGGGATGTACACCACGACAAGGGCACTTGTATTTTGGTGGATTTTTGCAAAAGACACACCTGCAAGACGCAAAGGCGGACGCATATTCCTATTGGTGATGCTCACTATTGCCCTAAGCGCAGGTATCTTTATTATAACTGGTCTGCCGACTGCACAGGTTCAAATCCTTCAAGCCACTGTTTTGGTTTTTGCACTCGCTTTTGTTATCGGTCAATATATGCCTGGCAAGCACCCCGTCCGAATCACCGTGTTCCTATATGCCATAATGTTGTTCTTGACACAAACCCCTCTTAACATCATCGAGGGATATGGAATTGAACGCTGGAACATCATGGGGATGCTCATCGAAACCGCCAAGATGTTATCCGTAATCGTGTTTTATTTCTTCTTCTTTCAAAAAAAGGTTCTTGCGAAAAAACTGGTCAAAATCAAAAACGTTATTGATTGCGAGTTGGTCAAAATAAACTCTGATATAGACAAAGCGATTTTGGCGGAAACGGGAATTATGAAACTCTCGGAACTTGAAAAACTTGCGGCCAAAATGGTGCGCATGGAACTTAAGTGCATTGAAACCGATGAAATCACAAACGTTGGCACATCCGAATCACAAACCCAAGCAATCATGGATGACCTTAAAACCGTTCATGACGTCAAGATGTTGCTTGAACGTGCAATCAAAGCAAAGATGAACAGACTTAAGAAAATGGAGGTAGTTAAAAATGTCTAAAATAACAATAAGCGTGGACAACACGTCAGACTTGGGAGAGGAGTTATACAAAAAGCATGACCTTGAAGTCATCTATTTCGGTGCCGTTATCGGGGATGAACTTTTCATTGACAAAGACGTCACGCCCGAAGATATCTACAAAGCCGTGGAGGTTGAAGGGACTTTGCCAAAAACAAACGCGGCATTGGAAATCGATTACCGCGAGTTGTTCGAGCGCGCAACAAAAGACGGGGGCAGCGTAATTCATTTCAGCATGTCAGACAAAATGTCTGCGAGCCATCAAAACGCACTTCGCGCCGCAATTGGTTTACAAAACGTCTATGTTATCGACACAAAGAGTGCCTGCGCAGGCACAGGAATCTTGGCTATTAAAGCCAGCGAACTCCGCGCCCAGGGCAAATCCGTAAAAGAAATCCTTAAAATAATTCAACCAATGGTTGACAAAATAAATGTTGGGTTTATCATAAACGACCTTAATTATCTCTATAGAGGCGGCCGTGCAAGCGGGTTGAAATTGCTTGGGGCAAACATCTTGAAAATCCGCCCGTCGCTCACCGTAAACAAAGAGGGTCGAATTGTACCAGACCGCAAGTTCAAGGGTAAGTTTGAACAGGCCGTCATCGAATGGACCGAATTCAAAATTGAAAAAGCCCGAACCGCTAACAAGGACCTTGCCTTTGTTTGTTACAGCGACATTGACAACGGGGTTTTGCTAGGCGTCGTTACCGCGCTTAAAAAAGCAGGTTTCAAAGAAGTCCAACGTATCAAAGTCGGCACTACCCTAACAATCCACCTTGGGCGCAATGCACTAGGAGTAATATTCCTAGACGCCTAAATAAACCTCGCGGACTTGGTCGCGAAAGTTATCCCTGTCCGCAAGCGGTTCTTCGTGTCTGAACATCTCGTACATAGCGGCTGCATTAGTTGCCATAAGTTTCACATACTTTTTCAAGTCTGCACACATCCCAGAATTTACATAATCCGAAATCCCATCTACAAGCCCAACCTCAAACATCTCCTCGGCGAACTCCGCAAACGGGTTCATATTTTCTGTTAGATAAGGAACAATCTTTCCGCCATCCTCCATAAACGCAAGACCGTTGAATCTCTCGTGTTTGTGTGGAAAGCCCTCGAACGTTTCCATTATTATCTGTGTGTTTTCAAACCCCTGGCTTAAAAGAGCCTCGCCGTATTCGCCCCCTTCAACAAAAGAAAAACAATCAGGGCCCTTGACATTGGCGTGGAAACTGGGACTCCCAGACGCCAAAATAGTTTGAGTTTTAAAGGCAAGTTGTGTACCCCCCCCCAGAATTTCTGCGTGCTCTTTAACACGTTCACTCAGCGTACCCATGAACCCAGTGTCAACAAGCGTTGCATCGGCGTAAACCCCAGACTCCTCGAAATATCGGTTGCAATTTCTGTTTGATTTCCTAAACGCCAACTTTGCTGTTTCACGATTTAGGTGAACCTCGTTCCACGGTTTCCTGACATCCATAACACCAAGTTTCCCCAACTCGTTACGCGTCGCATTAAACATTCTGGCATCGCGCAAGAGCAATTGCACATTATCGGAATACACCGCCCCCGTGTCAACTGCCCTCACAAAATCGACCAAAAACTTTGCGTACACAAAACCGCAACATTCTATATCTTTTTTAATACTTTCATGTAATCCTTGTATGTTCATTGCGTTATCATAACACACTTTTTATAAAAAGTCAATATCACACCCGTTTTGATAACTCTACAAAAAGTTCCACACCAACCAAAAGTGCATCCTCGTTCGCATGGAACATATTGCTGTGAACAGGATAGGTTTTACCCGTTTTTGGTTGCGCACCAAGACTTATAATAGCCCCAGAAAACTTGTCTATAAAAAATGAAAAGTCATCCCCCGCAAAAACGCGATGTTTACTGGGCGGGACATAGCCCTTGATACCGCGAATGATTTCCACATAAGATTCGGTATTATGTATCGGTAAACAAAAATTTGGACTCTCGATAATTTCGACTTTGCCCCTGTTTTTCTGTTCAATTGTTTTTGCCAACCCAAAAAGTTCCGCCCTCATCTCCTTATAATCCTTGTCATCGAACCACCGCATAGTAGCCCTTGCGCTCGCATTTTCAGAAACAATGTTGGCACCGTCACCGCCCGAAAATGTTCCCACATGGAAAAGCCTATCCGCCGTGTTCAGTTTTTCGCTTAAAAGCAAAAACTCTGCACCCGCCAGCAGGGCATCTTTTGTTCCGTCGCGCAACTGGGCATGACGACCCTCCCCTTTGAATTTTATCTCAATCCGTTTTGTTCCAGGTTGCGACACACCGCTGCGGCATGTAAACTTCCCGACCTCAAGCATAGGATTAACGTGCACAGCAAAAAACATATCCGCCCCAAACAAACCCGATTCCACCATCATTTTCCCACCGCCACCGCCTTCTTCGGCTGGCTGCCATACAAGGACAATGTTCTGCCTCGGCGGATTTTCACACAGGTATTTTGCAAAACCCAAAAGTATCGCCGCGTGCATATCATGACCGCACGCGTGCATAAAGCCCTTGTGCTTTGACTGGTAATCACTCTCGCGCATTTCTTCTATTGCCAGAGCATCAATATCCGCACGGAACCCAATTGTTTTTGTGGGCGCACTTCCTTTGATTTTTACAACAATCCCTGTTTGAACCGCGACATATTCCAACCCCAAATCCCCAAGGCGTGATTTAATAAATGCACTGGTTTTAAATTCTTGGTTTGCAACCTCGGGAATTTTGTGCAACTCCCGACGAACCGACAGCAACCAGCCAGCCATCGCAGAAATTTCTTTAGAAACTTTCACACAAAAGTGTATCACAAATGGTTCCCCATTTACAACGGTAAGTCCTTTTTCTTGAACTTGATAATCGCCGCCGTGAACAAAACAACTGCTATACTACCGAGTACCAAAAACTGCCACCAAAATACTCCGCCGCTTGTTATTGTGCTTGGGCTAAACAAAGTGTTCATAGAAACGTATCGTAACCAGTTTAATGAATTATCAAGTGAACTTATTGTTTCAAGCAAATAAAACCCAACAGGTATCCCCGTTCCAAGTGCAATAGAATGTTTGGACAAGTTAAAGAAACAAGAGAAGAAAAACGATATACCCGCGGTAGCCAAAGCAAACAACAACGCCCCCAACATCAGCAACATAAATTCGCCAACATCAAATTCATACCCCGCATCGATGTTGTATTGGCTTGTGGCAAGTTGCAGCAACATTGCACCTCTAAGGAGTTCATAGTTAAAGTCACTAACAAAATAATCACGATTGTTGTTAAGATGTGTTTGAATTGCAAGGATGTTTCCAAAAACCATTGGGTCAAGTTCAAGATACTGTGCCGCCATGCCAAACAATATTGTGTTCAAAACATTGGTTGGGAACGCCTCCGCAAAGTTTGCCCTATCCGATGTTTCGCGCAAGTTCGCGGAATTAATCGGTCGGATGACCTGCGCCATATCCGTATTTATTTGCCGCGCCTCTATCATTGACACCATCATTTTCGATGCAAGCCAATCTACATCAACTCCCATTTCCTCAAAGTCCGAGAGTGTCGGTACATTTGTGTCGGAATCGGTCGGGGCTTTTAACTCTAAATATGCTATATAGATTTCAACATCAATCATCCTTGCCTCTGCCCCGATTTCAAGGATTCTTTCACGTGCCTCTGGGTCTGGGTTATCAAGTGTTTTTTCACGCAAATTGTTTGTCACCGTTGACGCACTCACGTTAAGGTGCCTTGCAATCGCCCTTGCGTCCGCGGTTGGGGCGGTACCGAAAACACTGCCATGCGAAATCTGCACGGTCACAAGCCCAACCACCGCGATAATCGTAAACATAGATACAATCATGCTCACGAGATATGCGGCCTGTGTAAATGCAACGGTCTTTCTTTTTATTGGTGTAGACAACGTGTATGCCATTGAACCACGGTCAACCTTGGATGCAATTAAACTGTTTGCCGTAATTAATATGTAAATCATCGGCAACACAACCGCCATCATCCCAAAAAACATCATGGCCAAAGAACCCGTTAGGGTAAAGTTAATTGCACCTATGGTTTCGCCTGCCTCGTCTCCCATCAAGCCTGCGAACATATCGCGGAGTCTGCTCATCGCAATTGGGTCAAATACCGCGATTGAAATCGAGATAAACAAACACAATATCGCCGTGAAAATCATCCACAGTTTCCAATTCGACTTGAACGTTTGTTTGAAAATAGTTTTGTTAAACAAATCTTTCATTTTGCCATTACCTCCTCAAAGTACTTCTCTAACGTGTATTTAATTTCCGTTATGAACTTGATTTTGTATTTTTTAAGTTTTCCAAAAAACTCGTTAATCTTTTTATCGCACACATTTACAACCACTTGGTTTTGTTTTTCGCGCTTTTCATAAAAATCAAGTTTAAGTGCACTAAACTTTTTATAATCGGTTTTGTTAAGGAACTCTATTTTATATTGTTTGTTTTCATTATGGCGGATTTCTTTTGTAGACTTTACCGCAATAATTTTTCCGTCTTTTATAAGCGCAACTTTGTCGCACAAATCTTCGACCTCCTCGAACAAATGTGTAGACATAAAAATCGTTTTGCCTTTTTTCTTTTCCTTGTTAATAAGGTCAATAAACCTCACGCGCATAAGCGGGTCAAGCCCCGTCGTCGGCTCGTCAAGTATCAATATATCCCTGTCTGGCATAAGGGCCGCCACAATCGCTGTCTTTTGCTTCATCCCTTTTGACATACGTTTTAAAAGCGCGGTCGGGTCAAGTTGCAATTCTTTCGTAATATACTCGGCGTATTCCGCGTCTTTTAGTCCAAGCAAATCCGCCTGCGCCTTGAAAAACGCCGTCCCCGTCCCAAGGTCAGGAAACGCAATCTCGCCAGGAACATACGATACAAAGTTTTTGACCTCGTGCGAATTACCCCAACAATCCAATTCATTAATTTGACACGTCCCGCTATCGGGTTTTATAAAACCCATGAGGTGGCGAATCAATGTTGTTTTCCCCGCCCCGTTTGTTCCGACAAAACCAAACGCCTCGCCCTTTTGTATCTCAAGATTCACATCAAAGATACCTCGCCCATTGCCATAGTCCTTTGTAAGGTTTTCAATTTTAACCAACGACATTTGGAATTACCCCCTTTGGCAAGGTTTCCGCAGACCGCTCCTTATCGTAGAAAGACATAAAGTAATCTTCCAGCGTAAACTTTAACTCGGAAAAAAACTTAATTTTATAATCTGTTATCAGCGATATGAACTCGTTAATCTTGTCGTCATTTATGTGAACGTTTACTTGGTTACGGTTTTCCTTGACCGAAGCAATATTAAAAATCGTTCCGCAAGTTTCCTCAAACGTTTGTGTGAAACTTTTAAAACCGTCCTCGGTCAAAAATTCTATGTTAAAAGTTTTAACTTTTCCGTGCCGCAAGTCATCCGCGATAAAAGTCGACACCAGCCGCCCGTCTTTTATAATGGAAATTATATCACAAGTGGCATCAACCTCGTTAAAAATGTGCGAGGACAACAAGATTGTTTTCCCACGCTTTTTTTCATCCAAAATAAACTGGATAAAGATTTTTTGCATTACTGGGTCAAGGCCGCTTGTTGGTTCGTCCAAAACCAAAACGGCTGGGTCGTGCATGAACGCCGTTACAATAGCCAACTTGCGCTTCATCCCAAGCGACATCCGTTTCAAAATCCCCGAGGGCTCAAGTTCAAACTTTTTAACGAGTTCGTCTGTGTAAGACATATCTTTCACACCGCGCAAATCCGCCATCATCTTTATAAACTGTGTCCCTGTCAGATGCTCTGGCATGGCAATCTCCCCAGGCAAGTACCCAAGCCCATTAAGTATCTCAAAATAACTCTGCCAACTCACCAAACCATTGACACGCGTTTCACCTTGCTGCGGTTTTGTAAATCCCATAATATGCCGAATAGTCGTGGTCTTTCCCGCCCCGTTCGGTCCCAAAAATCCATAGCAAACACCCTTTTCGATTTTAAAAGACACATCAAAAACACCCCGCCCATGCCCAAAATCCTTGGTCAGGTTTTCAACTTCGACAATAGGTTGATTTACAATCATACCTGATAGTATCTTCATTAGCCTGAACCGTCAACAAAAAAATATCACTCTGAATCAAAACGCGCCCAAGTTGGGACTCGAACAAACTCGTGTAGTTTAATATGGTTTTTACTTTTGCCATTGTGGCAATGACGGCACACCGCAATAACATCATCTCGAATCATTTTTTGACACGTGCGCATAAAAAAGTTTTTACTGTACGCATCCGTCCTAACACGCTCTCGACCCACCCGCCGATATGTCCTGTGATGACAAATAAAGTTGGGCGATAATTCTTTTTTACAACATACACAATAACCATCCGCCTTTATAAAAGCCTGTTCACGTATATATTTCCAATGACCAGTTCTAAGATACTGCGCATAATTTTCCGCAACCTCATCTGTAGTAACGCATTTAATCTGCATTCTGTATCTTAGCATATTCTTTAAGTTCCGTCAAATTTGTTGATGTAAATTTCAACTCCCCGTCAACTTCAACTGCCTCTCCATCCAGAATCATCTTTGCAATCCACACTGGGTCAGCCTCAAATAAACCGCACTGACAATTTGGGTGCATTGGGAAAACCTCAATATTTCGACCCAATAAAATCCTCCCATCAAGAGCAAGACACCTATCTGTCGGATTACTACCAAGTGCAACCCATATGTACCAAGCATTGTCATTAAGTTCTACTTTCTGCATGCGCCAAGTAATCTGCCCAATTGCCGCCACCATAAAAGCCCCTGCTCCGAGTAAAATTCCTGTTCCTGTTATCATAGTTCCTCCAAATATTCTCATATCTGAGAACAAAAAACTCTAACATGAAAGATTGAAACGCGAACACACAACCGCCATATTTCTTGGTAGAGGCTGACGGGATCGAACCGCCGACCTACTCGGTGTAAACGAGTTGCTCTCCCAGCTGAGCTAAGCCTCCACACGTGGTTTTGTCACCACTTTTGTCAGCATAGTACACATCTTTTGAAAAGTCAAGACATAACAACACCATCGGCAACAAGAAATACCCGTGTGTATAAATCGACTCCATAATCCCGTTCGCAAGTAACGCACCTATCGCAACAAGGGAAAACCAGTCTATTCTTTTCCAAAAATTTTTATGGCTTTCAAGGGTAAACCCTATCATCGCGAACCCTATCCACAAGAGCAACCCAACACCCACGAACCCATGCGAATACAAAAGTTGCAAAAACATATTGTGCGCATAATATGTCGAGGCGAACCCGCCAACACCATGTCCGAACAACGCACCATGCCACGAAGAAAACACCGCGGGGAACATCTCGGCCCAAATGCTCCACCGATATGTTGTGAACGTGTCCATATCCCCTGTCCCTGCGTCTGTCGCGAGCCTCGCCCCAAATAACCACGCAGTTTGGTTTAATAAACAAAGCATCACAACGACATAGACCCCCGCAACCAATCCAATTGAGCCCCAAGTTTTTTTGCCTCGCCCATCGCGCAGAAACATCATAACCGCAAACATCGCCAACAGGCACACCATCAAAATCGCACCTGTTTTTGAACCGCTCAAAAGAATCACCGCGACCAAAAGCGCAACCAACGGATAAAGTAAAAACCGAATTTGTTTTTTCAAGAACAAATAATAAACCAACCCAAGTGCCACAACACAAAAATACGAAAGAACATTAGGGTTAAACGTCCCGCCGTTGAACCTGTTCTCAAAATGATTTATGAGGGCGAAAAGCCTCGGCGACACATTTACAAACGCGCCTGTAAAAACTGTAAATCCCAAGCCCATCAAAAACACAAACACGACCTCTTTTATATCAAGGTCTTTTCTAAACACCCAGACAAGACACACAAACGGCAAACCCAACCAAACCGTGATTAGGTCAAACGGACTTGTCGCAAAAACAACTGTGCTTTTAACCAAAAACAAAACAACAGGCACGAACACCCACCAGTTGAACTTGACCCGACCTTTTTGCAACCGCACAAAGTACAAAAACCCCAACATCATAACGCATACAAACACGACCCAGAAAAACAACGTAAACGAATATCTGTTTGGTGACAAAATATTAAACATCGGGAGCGTAAACCAAACATAATACAACGCGCGCCCATTCCATGTGGTCAAAATCGAAACCACAGCCAAACCAAGCGCAACCCAAACAAACGCCGCGACCCATATAGACAAAAAAGCGCACAGCCCAATGACCGCGCACTTTACTGCAAACCACTTAAAGTCTTTGTTTTTTGTACCAAACTCGCTATTAATCTTTTTTTCCACGCTCGCCCATGATTTTTTCCGCAACATTTTTCGGAACCTCAGCATAATGGCTGAACACAAGCGTGAACTCCCCACGGCCCGAAGTCAAACTGCGGAGCGTAGTAGAATATTTGAACATCTCGGAAAGAGGCACGTGCGCGCGAATGACAATAGAACCAAAGCGTTCTTCGTTCCCAAGCAATTGCCCGCGGCGGCTGGAAATATTTCCCATAACATCACCCATGTAGTCGTTCGGAGCAATAACCTCCAACTCCATCACAGGTTCCAAAAGCACAGCGCTTGCCTTCGCCATACCTTCTTTGAAAGCCATAGAACCAGCAATTTTAAACGCCATTTCCGAACTATCAACATCGTGATATGAACCATCAACAACGGTAACTTTAAAGTCCACACACTCGTAACCCGCCAAAATCCCGCTTCGTTTTGCTTCTTGGATACCTTTGTCAACCGCAGGAACATATTCTTTTGGAATAGACCCACCAACGGTTTTGTCAACAAACTCGTAACCCTCACCTGGTTCTTTTGGTTCCATAATGACTTTACAGTGACCATACTGACCACGACCACCAGATTGTTTAATGTACTTCCCTTCAACCTCAACACGCTTTCTGATTGTTTCGCGGAAAGCAACCTGAGGTTTCCCCTCATTGACTTCAACCTTAAATTCGCGCTTAAGACGGTCAACGATAATCTCAAGGTGCAACTCGCCCATACCCGCGATGATAGTTTGGTTTGTTTCACGGTCGGTAAATGTTTTAAACGTCGGGTCCTCCTCCGCGAGTTTTATAAGTGCCATAACCAACTTTTCTTGGTCATTTTTTGTTTTTGGTTCAACAGCAAGTTGAATAACAGGCTCGGCAAATTGCATACTTTCAAGCACAACAGGTTTTGCTGGGTCACAAAGCGTGTCCCCCGTAATCGTGTCTTTAAGACCAATAATAGCGGCAATGTCACCTGCATGAATCTCGGTGATTTCCTCACGTTTGTTTGCGTGCATCTGAACGATACGGCCCGCACGTTCTTTTTTATCCTTTGTACTGTTGTAAACATGGCTGCCTGCCAAAATCGAACCACTGTACACACGGAAGAAACACAACCGTCCAACAAATGGGTCGGTCGCAACTTTAAATGCAAGACCCGCAAATGGTTCTGCATCAGAACTCTTGCGCTCTACTTCTTTTCCATTTGAATCAACACCTTTAATAGCAGGAACATCAACAGGGCTAGGCATGTAATCAACAACAGCATCCAACAACATCTGAACACCTTTGTTTTTGAAACTCGAGCCACACAAAACAGGCGTAAACAACATCTCGATTGTACCTTTTCTGATACCTGCTTTGATTTCGGCTTCGGTGAATTCTTTGCCTTCCAAAAACTTTTCGGTCAACTCGTCGCTTGTTTCCGCAACTTTTTCTACCAATTGCGCCCGATATTTTTTTGCCTCAGCCAACATATCCGCAGGAATATCTTGAATCTCGAAATTTTTACCAAGGTCGTCCAAATAGATTTTTGCTTTCATAGTAACCAAATCCACAATACCGCGAAACTTGGACTCTGCCCCAACAGGCAACTGAATCGGCATAGCATTTGTTTGCAAACGCACTTTCATCGTTTCTACGGCGCGCAAGAAGTTCGCATCATCCCTATCCATTTTGTTAATGTACGCCATTCTTGGAACACGATATTTGTTTGCCTGACCCCAAACTTTTTCACTCTGAGGCTGAACCCCTGCCCTTGCACAGAAAACGGCAACCGCCCCGTCAAGAACCTTAAGACTCCTTTCAACCTCAACCGTAAAGTCAACGTGCCCAGGAGTATCAATAACGTTAATTTGGTGCCCGCGCCATTCGGTGGTAATACACGCAGATGTAATCGTGATACCGCGCTCTTGCTCTTGTACCATCCAGTCTGTGGTCGCCCCACCGTCGTGCACCTCACCAAGTTTGTGCACCTTTCCGCTGTAAAAAAGGATACGCTCGGTCGTCGTGGTTTTACCCGCATCAATGTGCGCCATAATACCGATGTTACGATACCTTTCTATTGGATTTTTCCTTGCCATTTAAAAGTTCCTCCGCTTTTTGAATATTCTACAAATATACTTGGCAACCATTCAAATGTCAACAAATATAAATGTCACAAAGGAGCAAGGTCCCCATATTTTTCTTTCAAAAACTTTTCGCCCTCTGGGTCAGGCGTTGTCCTACCACGCTCTGGGCTTGGAGTAGAAATACCATGACTCGCATCCACCGCAATCTGTTGCCACAAATTTAAAGAGTCGCATTCTCTGTCGTAAACAATGCCGTCAAAGGGAGTTGAAATTGATTTCCACCCCTCGCGACGGGCCTTTTCCAACTCTTTCATCCGTTCGCTTCGCCCCAACTTCTTGTTCAAATCAGGCAGTGCCTCCGCCTCTGCCTCCATCGGAGTAATATACCCAACCTCTCCGTCAAGACCATTCCGATAAGCAATTTGCATTTGCGCAATATGCGCATAATTCCTAAAAGGCGACTGCACAAACTCGGCAATATATCCCTTCGCCCTGACTAACTCTAAACTTTTTTTAAAATACGCAATTTGTTTATCGGACCAAAAATCCAAAAGCCTATCCTCCGTCGTCATCTCTTTTTTAGGCAACCCTTTTGTTAGACCCAACTTTGTTGTCAACTCATCAATCTCGTCTTGGGTCATCTCGGTTTTTTCCATATCAAGACGCGACTTCGCCTTTGTTTCCAAAATATCTCTTGGCGTCCCAACCCCAAACTTTTCTATTGTCCTAGCGTGGAGTTCGTTCTTGGCATAAGCATGCAGAAATTGCAAAGAAAAATCTTTTGGTTTAGACAACAAAGGTGACTTTCTTCTTTCCGCCTCCAACACATCTTTTGTAGCCAGATAAAAGTCATAAAGTTCCCCATCCGAAAGTAATCCAGGATATTCATCAGCAGGTATATTAGCCTCCTCGATGATTTTTTTGTTTTCCGCCCTAAAATGTTTTTGCAATATTTTATCAATTTTGTCCATGCTTTATGCTAACATAATAAAAACCAGTTGTCAATGGCACACATCCCCCTTGCCCCAATTGCACCGACTACAAAGCGCCCTCAAGTTCCCTTCCTCTGTTTTTCCACCCCGCGAAAAAGGCACAACATGGTCGACATGCAAAACAACCCCACTATCAACCGCAGGGCTCGCCCCACAAAGCACACATTTAAAACAATCGCGCGTCAAAATTTTGTACCTAAGCCTATCCCCAATCGCGGGCTTACCTTTTTTCACACTCACACAGTTGTTCCAAGACTCCAACCCCGCCTCACCCAGCGCACTCGACCAAGACCCAAACCGATTATAAAACTGTCGCACAGCATACCGTCCTTTCTTCTCGTATTGTTTCCGTGTAACTGTCTGACTCTTAAACTTATCCGCAACCCGCACCAAGTCTGCAATCAAATCTTCTTTTGAAATTATCCCATATGTCTTTTTTCTAAACATAAAACTCCCCCTTGCAAAACTCTATCACGCAAACCCAATTTTGTTCCCCGCTCCCGCCACAAAACAAAAAAATTCCCCTTTCCCAAAGGGGGTTACGAGGAAACTTAACTCACACACATTTGGGTCGGGGGCTTTTCAGAATTCACGGATTTAATTCAAGGTAGTGGTTTGTCTGGGGTGTGTTTGTCCATCCATATCCCCCAAGCAAATACAATATGTGCCAGGGTTATTATTCCGAGCGCAAAAAATGTGTGCGTACTTCTTTGGGGTAGGTGCGCAGGCGGATGCTTTTGCGAGGACTCGGAAAAGTCGAGGACTGTTTGAGGACGAAGCCGCCTGTGCGGCAAGACCGAGTTCCGCAGACCTAACGAGTCTAAGAAAAAGACGTCCGTCGAAAGCACTAAGGTTTACGCACGCGGTTGTACGCACAACAAAAAACCCCAGTTCAATAGAACCGAGGTTTCTTGAAAATATCTTTCAAACTTAATACTGGGCAAAGCCCTAAGAGCACAAATGTATGGCACGATTTAACGTGCCATATGGCTGAGCCGTCGCTTGCGCGGCGACATGCCATACATGTGTGTCGCTTATCTCTATATAATAGAGCCTTAACGTGCGCCACATCGCTATGTTCTTGCCACGAAAATTTGCCGTTTCAATAGACAAATTCCCGTTACACGCGAGAGGTACAATCTCTCGCTCGACCTTTAACGTGTTTGGATGACCTTATTTCATGCCATCATTACTTAAAAGGAGGTGATCCAGCCGCAGGTTCTCCTACGGCTACCTTGTTACGCCTTAACTCCAGTCGCTGGTTTCACCTTAGACAGCTGCCTCCCGAAGGTTAGCTCACTGGCTTTGGATGCCCCCAACTCCCATAGCTTGGCGGGCGGTGTGTACAAGACCCGGGAACGCATTCACCCCGACATGCTGATTCGGGATTACTAGCAACTCCGACTTCATGTGGGCGAGTTGCAGCCCACAATCCGAATTGAGATGACTTTTTTCAGATTGCCCCCGTGTTACCACTTCGGAACTGTTTGTAGTCACCATTGTAGCACGTGTGTAGCCCAGGACGTAAGAGGCATGATGATTTGACGTCATCCCCACCTTCCTCCGTATTAACTACGGCAGTCTCTCCAGAGTGCCCAACTTAATGCTGGCAACTGAAAACAAGGGTTGCGCTCGTTGACGGACTTAACCGAACATCTCACGACACGAGCTGACGACAACCATGCACCATCTGTCACTCTGTAATATTGCTATTAATTCACCAGTTTCCTGGCTATGCAAAGGATGTCAAGTCCTGGTAAGGTTTTTCGCGTATCGTCGAATTAAACCACATGCTCCGCTGCTTGTGCGGGTCCCCGTCAATTTCTTTGTGTTTCAACCTTGCGGCCGTACTACACAGGCGGAATACTTATCGCGTTAGCTACGATACTGATGGAGTCGATACCACCAACATCTAGTATTCATCGTTTAGGGCGTGGACTACCAGGGTATCTAATCCTGTTTGCTCCCCACGCTTTAGTGCCTCAGCGTCAATTATGGTCCAGTTCGCCGCCTTCGCCTCTGATGTTCCTTGTGATATCTACGCATTCTACCGCTACACCACAAATTCCACGAACCTCTCCCACATTCAAGCAACCCCGTATCGTATGCAGTTCCTGGGTTGAGCCCAGGGCTTTCACATACGACGCAAATCGCCGCCTACGCACCCTTTACGCCCAGTCATTCCGGACAACGCTTGCCCCCTACGTATTACCGCGGCTGCTGGCACGTAGTTAGCCGGGGCTTATTCATTGAGTACCGTCATTTTTTTCTTCCTCAATAAAAGAACTTTACAATCCGAAAACCTTCTTCATTCACGCGGCGTTGCTGGGTCAGAGTTGCCTCCATTGCCCAATATTCCCGACTGCTGCCTCCCGTAGGAGTCT